>ENA-OSIY01000810-OSIY01000810.1-marine-metagenome-genome-assembly--contig:-NODE-810-length-17186-cov-6.372436_pt1 | contig 17186 bp, 10 predicted proteins | sample MGYA00237884_ERZ534233 | MGnify/ENA primary metagenome ERZ534233 (study PRJEB26412, sample SAMN06343840) | marine metagenome | isolation source: estuarine water | place: USA: Columbia River Estuary... | reverse complement strand
GATCTTTGCGGTTGTCATCGAGCGCTGACGCTATGTTTAGCAAGGCGTCATTTTTTAAACTCGTCGATGCTCTGGCCAGAACTCTCGACGATTTAAGAGCGGCAACACCGATACTTTCCATGTGAGATTTTATGTCTAACTTTTCCAATGTTTTTAACGCCAATACCTGAGGTACACTAAGGTTAGTAGTTTTTCGCCATTATACGGCTAGCCTTGTCATAATTCACAACTTTGCGGTTAAACCTGCAAAAATTAGGGTTATGACATCAAGTAACTGCCGTTTTTTTGGTTATAGCATCTATTTGAGGAACCTGAAGTGTTAAATGTGATAGCTAAACTTATTGAGAACAAGCAATGGTTGGTGGTTACGGGCGCTGGCGTCAGTGCTGATTCTGGTGTTCCTACGTATCGCGATGACAAAGGTATTTGGCAGCGTAAACCGCCTGTAAAGCATCAAGAATTTGTTCAGCAACATAATGCAAGACAGCGATTTTGGTCACGCAACATGGTCGGCTGGCGTTTTATGAGCCAAGCAATACCTAATGAATCACACAGTGTATTAGCAGAGTTAGAAAAGTTGGGACATATTCGTTGTTTAGTCACGCAAAATGTTGATGGTTTGCATCAGAGAGCGGGGAGTCAGCATGTGATTGATCTTCACGGGCGGGTCGATACTGTCTCCTGTATATCATGTCATTTGAAATTTCCGCGTAGTCCTTTGCAAAGGTGGCTGGAGCAGAACAACCCAGATTTTGCCTCGCTAGCGGGGACCATAGCTCCTGATGGCGATGCAGATATAGATGAACTCGATTATTCATCGATGAAGGTACCTGACTGCGAGTATTGCGGAGGAATCCTCAAGCCCGATGTGGTTTTTTTTGGAGACTCAATACCCAAACAAAGAGTTGCAGATGCTGAAGCAGAAATGCTTGGAGCTTCGGGGCTACTAGTTGTAGGTTCTTCTCTGAGCACCTATTCAGGATATCGATTTTGTCTTTGGGCCAAACAACAAAATAAGCCCATTGTTATTATCAATCAAGGCGAGACCCGAGCCGATGAGATAGCCTGTGAACGCACTAATCAGAACTGCTCAAGTGTCCTTCAGGTTTGGTTAAATCAGGTTAGTTAGTTGGCCAAGTATTTGCCAACTATGCTCGCTAGAGCTTCAATATGCTCAGGATCATCGTTAAGACAGGGAATGTAATGGAAGTGCTCCCCACCTGCATGCAAAAAACTCTCACGTGCTTCCATATTGATTTCTTCGATGGTCTCTAGACAGTCTGAAGAAAAGCCCGGGCACATAATGGCCACATGTTTTATCTTGTATGTAAGTCGGTCGAACAAAGAACAAGTATTATAAATTATTTAGAGGCAACTGTAATATTTGATGAAATTACTTTTCATCAAGGGGCAAACTCCTTTATTGAAATTAAATCTCAAAATAGTATTCCTGAAAATATTTGCAATGAATTAAAGCAAATGAGTTCGGTAACTTTTGTTAAAAGTATTAAGCCAGTGTTACCGATCATGGCGCGAAAAAACTTAAAGGTTCCATTTATTACCTGTAATGAAATGATGGAATACAATAAAGATAAAAATAAATCACTTTGGGAGCTGGCGGTTGATTATGAAAGTATCCGTGGGAATATTAGCCCTGCGTTGGTGATGGATAAGATGAAAGCGATTATTCAAATTATGCGAAGTGCCATTGATACAGGATTAAGCGGTACTAAATATAAGGATCGAATTTTAGGAAGTCAATCACCTCAATTTAAAAAAACATTTGAGGCGAATCAATTAATTGGTGGCGACGTAATTAATAAAACCATTATGTATGTTTCCGCCATTATGGAGGTGAAAAGTTCAATGGGTGTCATTGTTGCTGCACCAACAGCAGGTTCCTGTGGTGGATTACCAGGCGTAGTATTTGGTACTGCAGACAGCATTCATAAAAATGAAGATGCAATTATAAAAGCAATGTTATCTGCTGGGTTAATTGGCGTTTTTATTGCAGCACATGCAACTTTTGCAGCTGAAGTGGGTGGGTGTATGGCTGAAACTGGTTCAGGAGGTGGAATGGCAGCCGCAGCGCTCGTTGAAATGAATGGCGGAAGCTTGGAGCAATCCATCGCAGCGGCTTCACTCGCGCTTCAAAATTCATTAGGCATCATTTGTGACCCTATTGGGAATAGAGTGGAAGCACCTTGTCTTGGTCGTAATGTTATGGCTGCAACGAATGCTATTTCATGTGCAAATATGGCATTGTCTAATTATGAACATTTGATACCACTTGATGAAGTGATTGAAACCATGAAGGCCGTGGGTGATCAAATTCATCACACCTTGCGTTGTACGAATTTAGGGGGATTATCTATTACCAATACTGCAAAAAAAATAGAAGCATTACTCGAGGAAAATCCACCCGTTTTTTATAAAAGTTGTTAAATAATTTGTGTCAACTTAACAAATGATATTTTGTATCAGCAAGATTTTTTAATTTTTTTTAAACATAACCATATATGAATATTTCAAAAAATAATAATCGTATTTCATTAATGCTGTTTTTCTTAATAATAGGAAATACTATTTTTTCACAACCCGTTGATCGTTTTGTAAAAGTAATTGTTGCAGCAGATCATAGCGATTGGTTATATAAAAAAGGAGAAAATGTTAAGTTCACTATTTCAGTGTACAAAAATGGAAATTTGGTGAAAGGTGCTAAAGTGCGTTATGAAATTGCGCAAGAAAGACAGGATCCAATAAAAAAAGAATCTATCATATTAGCCACGGGAACGCAAACATTTGATGCGGGTACCATGAAAGTGCCTGGATTTTTAAGATGTATTGCTACTGCGGAGGTGGATAATAAAGAATATCGAAATTTAAGTACTGCTGGATTTGATCCATTGGAGATTCAGCCCACAGTAGAAAACCCAAATGACTTTGATCAATTTTGGAATAAAGCCATTGCGGATTTAGCTAAAGTGCCCATGGATGCGAAAATGACTTTGCTTCCTGATAAATGCACAGAGAAAGTAAATGTATATCATGTGAACTTGCAAAATTATAAAGTAGGTACAAGATTGTATGGTATTTTATGTGTGCCTAAAAAAGAAGGGAAGTATCCTGCATTATTACAAGTCCCAGGTGCTGGTGTAAGAGCTTATGGAGGCGATATTGCAAACGCTGAAAAAGGAATCATTACTTTTCAAATAGGTATTCATGGTATTCCAGTTACCATGGATCCTTCGGTTTATCTTGATTTAGCCAATGGTGTATTAAATGGTTATCCTAATTACAACTCAGATGACCGAGACCGCTTTTTTTACAAACGCGTTTACTTAGGATGCATTAGAGCAAATGATTTTATAACAAGCCTACCACAATTTGATGGATCTAACTTAGCGGTGATAGGAGGAAGTCAAGGAGGTGCATTGTCTATTGTTACAGCTGCATTAGATAGTAGAGTGAAAAATTTAGGTGCTTACTATCCTGCGTTATCTGATGTGACTGGCTATTTATTTGGCCGAGCTGGTGGATGGCCACATTACTTTGATAAAACGAATAAGGAGTATAATAACACGAAAGAAAAACTTAAAACCTTACCTTATTATGATGTCGTAAATTTTGCAAAAAGAGTTAAAGTGCCAGGATTTTATTCATGGGGTTTTAATGATGAAACTTGTCCGCCTACCTCTATGTATGCAAGTTATAATTCGATAGCAGCTCCTAAGGAATTATTCTTAGCACTTGAAACAGGCCACTTTACCTATCCTGAGCAAAATGAAAAAATGACCAATTGGTTGGTGGGGAAATTAAAAGGAAATTAAATTATTATAAAATGAAAAGGAGACAATTTGTAGGTTATATTGGAAATACCAGTTTGTGTTTATTAGCAAGCCAATTTCCATTACTTGCCAATAAGGCAATGAAAATTTCATCGCAAGAATTTGCATTTATTGAAGCTGAGCAATTCGCAAGTCATGGTGGATGGGATTTGGATCAACAATCAATGGAGCAAATGGGCTCTCCTTATTTATTAGCACATGGATTAGGTATACCAGTTATGGATGCAACTACTGAAATTTCACTTCCTTCCGCAGGTACTTATCGTGTTTGGGTTCGTACCAAGGATTGGGTGGCGCCATGGAATGCACCTGGAGCTCCTGGTAAATTTCAATTAATTGTGGATGGTGTTGCACTAAATGAAACTTTTGGAACAAAAAGTGCTACCTGGCATTGGCATGATGGCGGTTTGGTAAAAGTGAAAAGTAAAGCAAGTTTGGCATTACATGATTTGACAGGATTTGAAGGTCGTTGTGAAGCTATTTTATTTTGCAAGGATCCTGAATTTGAACCAACCAATGATGTTACGTCTCTCACTAAATTTCGTCGAAATATTTTGGGCTTACCCGAAAACCCAGATGAACTTGGTTCCTTTGATTTAATTGTTTCAGGTGGGGGATTGGCAGGCACATGTGCAGCTATTGCAGCTGCAAGAAATGGTGTAAAAGTTGCATTGGTACAAGATAGACCTGTGCTTGGCGGTAATGGAAGTTCTGAAGTGCGCGTATGGCCCGAAGGGCATACTAACAAAGAATTGTTTCCTCATATTGGTGATATTGTAAACGAAATTCTTCCTCCAATTATTAAAGGGGAGGGACAAATATTCAATGGGGTCGCTGCCAATTATTATGACGATGCGCAAAAAATTAGCGTTGTTAAAAAAGAAAAAAATATCACACTTTTATTAAATCATCGTGTATTAAAAGTTGAAACGGAATTAGATGTAATAAAAGCAATTGTTATTCAAAGCACTTTAACTTCCAGACAATACAGATTAAAAGGTAAATTATTTTCTGATTGTACAGGGGATGCTACGATTGGATTTAAAGCAGGTGCCCATTTTGAATACAAAGTGGAAAATTTAATGGGAAGCACTAATCTTTTTAATATTCTTGATACAGATAAAAAGGAAGATGTGTTGGCTTGCGAATGTAAAGACAAAAGTGCATTAGCCATGAAGTGTGAAATTGGTGATAATGATCAACCCTTTCCCCATTGTCCTTGGGCACTAGATTTATCTGACAAACCATTTCCTGGTCGAAAAGGTGAAAAAACTTTTGGCAGAGAAGGGTTGCAATCCTTTGCGAATATGTGGTATTGGGAAAGTGGATTTAACAAAGATCAAGTCAATGATATTGAACTAATTCGCGATCATAATTTTAGAGCTATGTATGGCGCTTGGGATGTAATTAAAAATATAGATAAAATGTATCCTAAGCATCGACTAGGTTGGGTTGCCTATATCGCAGGTAAAAGAGAATCTCGCAGATTGATGGGTGATATTATTTTAGATGCGGAGGATTTTAAGCAACAACGAAAATTTGAGGATAGTGCATTTCCATGTTCATGGCATGTTGATTTGCATACGCCTAAAAAAGAATATCAAGAAGGTTTTGAAAGCAATGAATTTGTTGCAGATTATACGAGAGGTGTGGAATATGAATATGGCGGTGTTTATTGGGCACCCTATAGAACATTGTATAGCCGAAACATAAAAAATTTATTTATGGCGGGTCGTTGTATTAGTGTTTCTAAGTCTGGGCTTGGCCCAGTTCGCGTTATGAAAACATGCGGTATGATGGGTGAAGTGGTAGGCAAGGCAGCTGCTTTATGTATAAAACATAATACTTCACCAAGAGGAATATACGCGAATCATCTAAATGAATTACATGCTTTAATGAACAAGCCTGGAACAACGCGGGTGTAATCCTGTATCATGATTTAACTACAATTCATCTTCAGGACCTTTTGTGCCTGAGGATACTGCATCTTTTAACATTTCAGTTAAACGCTTTCGCATTATTTGTACTCTTTCAGGGTATTTGTTTGCTAAATTATTTGTTTCACTTGGGTCATCTAATAAATTAAATAAAGCAATTGATTCATATTTACTAAATGCTTTATTTTTTTGTGTACTGCTATCCGTGTTCAATAAAATTAATTTCCAGTGATCCATTCTAATTGCAGAAATAACGGGACCGCGAGTTGAAACTGTTAAAATTGCATCGTGCGGTGACTTCTTATTTTGCGTGATCATTGGCCAAACATCTTTTCCATCAATAGTGGAAGGCTGATTTATTTTTCCACCTGCTAAATGGATTAAAGTGGGGTACCAATCTACTATATGCATGGGTTCGGTAATGCTAAGGCCAGCAGGGACATGGCCAGGCCAGTTTACAAAAGATGCTGATTTAATACCTCCTTCGTATACAGTTGCTTTAAAATCACGGAGTGGTGTGTTATCTCCGGGAGGCGGAGCACCATTGTCACTTGAAAAAATTATCAAAGTATTATCTCTAATGCCGGCTTTTTCAATAGCAAGAATTATTTTTCCAATAGCCTCATCAACGGCTGCTAGCATGCCCGCTAATTTTTGTCGATTACCTTTAAGAAGTTGGTAAGGCTTTGTGTATTTTTCGGGCACTTGATAGGGTGCATGTATGCCATTAAATGGGATGTATAAAAAAAGTGGTTTACTGTTGTCGGAGGTTTCAATAATTTTACAAGCTTCTTTAGCAATTAAATCTGTTGTATATCCTTCTTCTTTTAAGGGTATGCCATTTCGGTACCAATCTAATTGATCATTGCGACTGTGTGTGTAATAATCTATGCTCCCAAAAAAATGGCCATATTGTTGATCAAATCCACGCGCATTGGGTTGATAGGCTTTTTCAAATTCACCTAAATGCCATTTACCTGTTATTGCGGTTTGATATCCATTCGCTTTTAAAGCATCCGCTAAAGTGTTTTCATTCAGCGGAAGTCCCCAAGTTGCACCAGGTTTAATAATGTTGTAAACACCCGTTCGTGTGGGGTATCTCCCCGTTAATAAACAAGCTCTGGTGGGAGAACATACAGGTTGCACATAGCTGTTCAATAAAATTGCACCAGTTTTTGCAAGTTGGTCAATTTGCGGTGTTTGAATTTCTTTGCCGCCATTAAATCCACACTCACCATAACCTAAATCGTCCACTAATATAAAAACAATATTAGGTGGTTTAACTTTTGGGTTTTGGGCAAGACTGAAATTGAAAAAAAATAGACTTAAAAAAATAAATATTTTAATCATCCACATCTTTTGATTTTGATTTTTGTTTTGCATTAGCGGGTGGGTATAATATTTCTGCACGAACTTTTTCTAAATAAGCCATTAATCGCGTCTCCAATTCCTTTACTTTTTCAGGGTTTACTTTTGATAAGTCGTTGATTTCGCCAACATCATCTTTCAAATTATATAATTCAAGTTTTTTTGTTTTCCAGAATTTTATCAATTTGTAATCACCTAATCTGATTGCGGAATGGGGTTGTCCATAGTAATGAAAAATAAGTTCATCATCTTTACGATTTAATTTTTCAGTGTTGACATTTTCAAGAACTGCTTTAAAACTTGTGCCATCAATATTTTCGGCCAATAAATTTTTGTTTCCTGCTAAGTCGCTAATGGTTGGTAAAATATCCCAGCCTGTTACTGGAACATTACTTTGACTTCCGGCTTTAATACCTGGGCCAATCACCATAAAAGGGACACGAATACCACCTTCATACAAAGTCCATTTCCCTCCTCTTAATGGAAAGCTATTGGTGTGTGTGTTAAATACAGAAGGGAGATCGAATTTATTTTTTACAGGTGGAAAAAATTCAACAGCGCCATTGTCTGCCATTAATATCACATAAGTATTGTCACCAATTTTTAATTGCTCAATTTTATCTAAAATTTTTCCAATGGCGGCATCCACATTTTCTAACATGCCTGCAAATCCTGGGTTATTGTGAATAGCACCTTTTGTTTTTGCATTAAATTTAGTGATACTTGCTTGCGTTGTCTGAAAATCAACATGTGTAGCGTAATGGGAAACTTGCATATAAAATGGATGGCCCGAATTTGCTTGTCTGGTCATAAAGTTCAATGCTCTTTCTGTAATGGATTCAATACGTTTTGGATCATTATTTATAAATAGATCCGTCCACTTGGTTTCTTTTGAGGAGTTCATATCCCCATTATTATTACCAGTGTCTCCATCACTTTCATCATAACCTAAATCCTCAGGAAATATTTCAGCACGCAAATCCCATTTGCCATAATGTGCAGTGCGGTATAAAGGAGATATTGATTTTAATAATTGTGGTATGGAAGTGACATTATTTTTTGCTGGATTATATTTTTCAGGAAATTGAATATCGCCTTGGCGTGCTGGGGTTTGTCCAAATTGAATACTCCTTCTAGTTGGGCAACATACTGCACATGGTGCATAGCCACTTGAAAAGCGCACTCCTTTTGCTGCTAATTTTTCAATTTGCGGCGTTTCGTAATAATCGCTTTTTGAATTTGCAATTCTGCCGTCCATTAATTGGGAACTACTGGTCCAGCCTAAGTCATCAATTAATATAAAAATAAAATTGGGTTTTTGTTTCGGATTTGTGTTTTGAGCGTTGCTATTATAGGGGACAATTCCGACGATGGTAATAAAAACAAGTAGGGCAAAGAAGGGGCTAATTGTTTTTTGCAGCGATTTTTTCATTTTACTTTTATTTGCGATAATAGTTTGTACAACTATTTATTATTTCCAATTTTTGACATCATTCTTTTCATAGCAGGAGGCATTTCATCCAATACTTCTTTGAAAATAATTTTTCCATCTTTCTTTTCAATCAATTTAGCACTTTTGTTATCAGTTCCAATGTATTTATTTTTCTCAAACATTAGGGTGCCGCTTGAAACAAAACTCAAAGTATTTTCAATATTGTTTATTTGTATAAGCGCAGGCTCCTTGATATTCATATTCGCTTTAATTTGAAACTGGCCTACTGATATAGTTTTAGAATCATTGGACATTACTATTTTTTCAAAATGACCACCTGGTTTTACTTGCATTACTGCGAGGTAGCGCATTTTTTCATTTTTTTGTTTTGATACTGCTTCCAAATGCCATTGGTTTACAAAGTTGAGTGTATCACCATCCTCATTTATTTTATTGGTCCAATTATCAACGGGTACCGAAAATTGATCCGTTAATTTTAGATCAATACTACTTGAGGAGAATAAGGATACTTGTGCTTTTGCTGTTTCACTCTGCGCAAAAACAGTCTGTTTGTTGGGATCTAATGTAAAGCCATCATAATTATGTAATAGCCAACTCCATGTTGCAGGATGGTCTGCTTCTAATTCATCATAAATAACAATGATTGAAGGCGGTAGCATAACATAATGTCTTCTGAATAAATTCATCCCATGGTCAATTTCTTTTCCATCTACTATTCCAGAATAAGCATTGGAGGCATCACCTACTGCATAAGAAATTTGTGCACCTTGTAAATTTTTAGGGATCCATCCAAATGCGCCATCGCTAAAAGGTTGTCCATTACCATCAATCAAAACGCCGTTATGCCCTTGGGTGTGTTTATACCAGCCTAAAAAATGGGGATCGCCCATGGCTGGTCGATAGCCAGTATTATAAAATAATCTTTTACCACCATAAGCAATATTAAAAGTGTTATGATCAGCATGCGTATGCGACATTGGGCCAAATGGACTACTGCGAAGCGATAGCATCAAATCATTTTTTGTGTCTTGCAAATTTGAATGCATATATCCAACGCCCACTTCTGGAAAAAATGCAGATGATGGAAATGAAATTGAATTGGTAGAAATGCTTTTCTTTTTTTCATTACTTAATCGGAACCATCTAAATTCTGCATCGTCTGCAATATCTTTTCCTACACTTTTTGCTACTGCATTTGAATACCAGGCAGCATAAGGATTATCTAATAATTTCGCTAATGCATCTGTATATCCTGCATAATTGAGCCATGGAAATTTATATCTTTCGCCATCATTGGCAAAACCATCGGAAGTGGAATTTGGCGGAAAGGAATAAATTAGCCAGGTAGGATTATTTTGAAACCAAGGCGATATCATAAAATCGACGCCTGATAATTTTTTAAAAATAGTAGGGATATCAATTAAGCTTAAGGCGTTCATGCCAAAATAGGCGCTTCCATTAAACCATGCGCCATCCTCCTCCGCCATTTTAGGTGATTGCGCAATCCATAGTTCATATATATAGCCAATCCATTTTTCAGCACTGGCATGTTCCCCTTTTAATACCAATGCGGTTTGTAATAAATTGTGCATGATGTGTTGCCAAACATGCATCGAAGATGATCTTGCTTCCACTTGGTTAATCCATAATTTGTAAAATTGATCGGCGCGGGTGCTTACATTTTTTTTGATCAATAGTCGCTCTGACTCAGTGAGCAAATCCCAAAAACTGTCCAATCCTATGGCCAAACTTGACATAATACCACCATCGGCAAAATTGTTGGTATGTGAAGGTCCCATCGGATCCCAGGTGGCAACTTCTAACATCCATAATTTTGCAATTTTAAAATATTTCTCATCTAACGTTAATACATAGGCTTGCGAAAAAATATTTAATGTTTCCTGTACTTCTCTACCACTCCATTTACTTGCAAGTGATGCAATTTTTTCATTTTCGAATTTATCTTTTCCTTGGTATTTCGGTAATGCGTCTGCTTCTTTTGGAATTGGTTTTGTTAAATTATTATTCGCTTCCTTTATAATTGCAAGGGCTTCTTTTGTATTGATTGCGTTTAATCTAAAATTATTTATTTCAGATTTGTTGACTAAAATTCTAGGATGTGTATTGGAAATATTATTGAGTAGCTTTTCGATTGAGACTGTTGGGAAAATTCGCGTGGAAGTATTGATTTCAAAGGAATCCAATGCATTCCAGTTTCCATCGTTCCACTTGTATTGCCAATACCACTTGCCTGCAGCTAATGGTTGGTGCGGATTATAAATAGCGTATTCAATATTATTTTTTTCAATCACTGATTGATCAAATATTTTTGATGTTGAAATTCGAATACTATAGGTCGCTTTTTTTTTGGAGGGCCACTGAAAACTTGGGGAATTAAATTTGGGGGTTTCCCCTTTGGTAGGGCTTGTTGTAATTCGGTTAACAGTGTAAATTTCTTTTTCCCTTAAATTATTCGTTAATAGTTTTTGCGCAAATGTGGTATTGAAAATTGTCAATATTCCAATGAAAACGAATGGCCACTTTATTTTATACCTGCTAGAATGTTTCAATTGGTAAGTTTTGTATTTAGTAAGAAAATTTTCGTTTTTTGGAAATAATTGCTTTTTATTGATTTCAATAACGGTATTGGACAATGAAAAAGCAGATTAGCTTAAATGTACCATTTTCATTTTAAAATTATACAACTAGTTCATAAACAATAGCTTGTGTGCATTTGCAAGGGACTTTATAAATAGTGATAAACTACATATACAATAATTTTAACAAGTTTAAAACGAACAATTTAAATATCTATATACTGATAATCAATGAATTAGCTTTCATTACCAAATAATTATTTTTTTAAAATTAACATTTCTTTATTATATTGCATGCTCCATTAATAATGGGTACTAAATTTTAAAATTAACTAACATGAGAAAAATCTTGTCTAGTCTCGTTGTCGCGATGCTATTTTTCGCCATTGCGGGCCAGTCTCAAGACCTAACCATTTCTGGTAAGGTTACAGATGACAAAGGGACTCCCATTCCTTCTGCATCTGTTGTAATTAAATCCAACAAAAACAAGGGAGCTGCAGCTAATGAGGCAGGTATTTATAAAATTACCGCTGCTAAAGGAAACGTATTAGTTTTCTCTAGTGTCGGATTTAGCACGAAGGAAATTACTGTCGGTGCGAGTAATGTAATTAACGTTACACTTAATTCTACTGGATCTGATTTATCTGAAGTAGTGGTAACTGCGATGGGTATTAAGCGTTCTGATAAAGCATTAGGATATGCGGTATCGAAAGTGGATCCTTCAACAGTTTTACAAAAATCAGAACCAGACATTTTGAAAGGTCTTGCTGGTAAAGTACCGGGCGTTGATATCAGATCAGGACAAGGTGCTCCGGGTGCGGCTAGCCGTATCCAAATTAGAGGGGTTTCCTCTTTTAATGGTGGTGAGCCCTTGATCGTTGTAGATGGTATACCTTATAGTAATCCAGTGATTAATACTTCAAGCCCTTTTAGTGGTGGTGGTGCTTATGGCTCTGGTTTTGGTGATATTGATCCAAATGATATTGAATCAATCAACATCTTAAAGGGCGCTGCAGCTGCTTCATTATATGGATCAAGAGCGGCAAACGGAGTTTTATTGATTACTACTAAATCGGGTGCGCCTAGAAAAGGACAAAAATCTTTAAACGTTACTTATAGAGCTGGTTATAGCCAAGAGTCTATTGCTTTTTTACCTGAGTTTCAAAATTCTTATGGTGCTGGTGCCAACTTTAGAGTGCAAGGATCGAACGGTTCTTGGGGAGGTAAATTTGGATCTGCCAATATTTATGATGGATCAGGTAATGTGCTTCGTAGATCGACTTCTTTGATTGACTCTATTCCTGCAACTACTTGGGCTACTATGTATAACTCATACCCTGAGTTATTCCCGAATGGTATGATTGCTTACAAGGCAAACCCAAATAACGTTTCTTCTTTATTCAATATAGGAAACTTATTTGAGAATTCAATAGGATTAAGTGGTGGTGAAGGGAATAGTTTATTTAACGTAACTATTTCTCGCGTGGATCAAAAAGGGTATATCACAAATACGAGCTACAAGAAAAATAATATTAGTGTCGGTGGTCAAACAAGTATAGGAAAATTAACCATTGGATCTAGCTTATCATATTCGAGATCAGAACAAGTGGGTGGATATATTGGAGCTGCGCAAAGTTTCATTTCTCAGTGGGGTCGTACTTTTACGATGGCTAGAAACTGGGATATCACAGGGTTCCCTATAGAAAACAGAGCTGGTCAACAAATTGGCTTTAATGATGGTCAATATACCAACCCAGTTTGGGGTGCAAAGCACAACGTAATCACTTCAATTGATGATCGTTTGGTGGCAACTTTAAGAGCTTCTTACAAATTCAGTAGGACTTTGTCTGTTAATTATAACGCAGGGGTGAACAGTTACGCGCTATATAGAGATCAAATTATTGACAAATCTTCCTTAGGAAGTAGTGATAACACCTTAGGTAATATTACTGAGGTAATCAATAGACAACAAGAATTACAATCTACTTTAGTTGCAATTTATACGCCTAAAATTAATGATGATTGGTCTTTGGATATGAAATTAGGAAATGAAATCAACCAAAGAATGTCAAGAGCACAACAAGTAGTAGGTGTGAATTTTGTTATTCCTGGTTTATATAATCTTACAAATACTGCAACACAACGTTTTAGTGGTGATAGCAGATCAAAAAGAAGATTGGTTGGTTTCTTCGGTGAGGCGTCATTGGATTATAGACGTTACGCTTACATCAACTTCACAGGAAGAACAGATTTAACATCAACACTTCCTTATAAAAATGCTACTTACTTTTACCCAGGTATATCTACTTCATTAGTATGGACAGATGCATTTAAAGTGAAGAAAGGCATTATTGATTATGGTAAAATCCGTGCGGGTTTTGCGAAAGTGGGTAATGATGCTTCACCTGGAAATGGGGAAGCGATATTTGGATTAAACTCAGCTGGTTTCCAAGGTCAATCTTTGGCATCTAGAGGTAGTTCCAACTACGATCCAAATTTAACGCCTGAGTTTACAGAGGAATTAGAACTTGGTACAGATATGCGATTCTTAGGTGGTCGTATTATGACTGAATTGACTTGGTATGATAAAAAATCAACTAATTTGATTTATGCCATTGGCTTACCTCAAACAACGGGGTATAGTTCATTCTATACTAACTTAGGTGAGTTGCGTAATACAGGCTGGGAAGCAGCCGTTGATATCAAAATTCTTGCAAAAGAAGATTTTCAATGGAATGTAAGAACCGTTTTTACTAGAAACGTAAACACAACTGAAAAATTAGCACCTGGTTTAACAAGAGATATCATTGGTGGTTATAACTATATTGAACCTGGTTTCCCTTATGGTTATTTAAGAGGGGGCCGTTCAGCACGTACTGATGATGGTCGATTAATCATCAACCCAGCCAATGGTGCTCCATTTGTTGATCCAAATGCACAAATGGTGGGTGATCCAAATGCGGATTATAAAATAGGTATTACTAACAGATTTGCATACAAAGCGTTTGAATTAAGTGTGCTTTGGGATATGACAAAAGGGGGTGATTTTTATACTGAAACCATCAATAGTATGTTAGGTCGAGGTGTTACGATGGATACATGGGACAGAGAAAAAAATGCGGTCGTTCAAGGGGTTTACGGTAGCGCAACTCCTGTGCCTGGTGCTGATGGGTTAAACCATTACGTTCCTTTATTGGTAAATGGACAAATGGTTCCTAACCAAACAAGGATGACCACCAATGACTTATACTTTTCTCCAGCTGGTACAGGTGCAACATTCGCTACTAATGGTGCTTTTGAATATTCCGTATTTGATGGTACGGTATACAGATTAAGAGAGTTAGTATTAGCCTATAATGTGCCTCCTAGTTTAATAAAGAAACTTAAGCTAACTGCTGCAACACTTTCATTTAGTGGTCGTAACCTTTGGTTCTTGGCACCTAATGTACCAAAATACACACACTTTGATCCAGATATGAATTCATTAGTTTCTGCAAATGCGCAAGGTGTTGAAACGGGCGGTGCTCCAAGTACAAAAAGATTCGGCCTTAACTTAAACATAACTTTCTAATAATTATACTTAAAATTTTCAACTATGAGAAAGAAAAAATATTATATAAATTCATTTACCGCCTTGGTAATGTCTGCTCTTGTTTTTTCAAGCTGTGAAAAATTTCTTGATGTAAATAAGAATCTAAACAGTCCAACAGCAGTTCCTGTATCTCTGATATTAAGTAATGCTGAAATTGGTCTTGCCAACAGTGTTGCGTTAGGTACAGGTCTTGGAGGTGTCACTTCAGTATATACGCACCAAACAATAGGTCGAGTAGGTGCTGATAGATACGGTGCAGGTGCAGCAGGATGGGGTGGCCTTTATAGCTCCATCAAAGATTTTGATGTGATCATTAAACAAGGTACAGCTGAAAAGCGTTTTGTTTACGTTGGTGTTGCTAAAATTTTGAAAGCGTATGCTTTTAGTGTTTTAGTTGACGTTTATGGCGATTGTCCTTTTTCTGAGTTCAATAAATTTGACCAAGGTATTACGCAACCTAAATTTGATAAAGGAGTTGATATCTATCCGCAATTAATTAAATTAATAGATGAAGGTGTTGCTGATTTCAGTAATACAGCACCCAATCCTTCAAAGCCAGGTAACGACGATTATATCTATAAAGGAAATACGACTAACTGGATTAAAGCAGCCAATACACTTAAATTAAAGTTGTACACGCAAGTTAGATTGGTACAAGATGTTAAAGCACAAGTTGCTGCTTTACTAGCTTCACCTACTACTTTAATTAATTCACAAGCGGAAAGTTTCATGCTTCCTTTTGGACCTTTTGGTACTACTGATGACAGACACCCGGCTTATGGTGATTATAATGCTACGCAACGTGGTGGTCAATTATTTAGTCCATGGTTGTATGAAATTATGAAAGGTAAAAATCCAAACATTTTAACTAATATCGCAGATCCAAGAATTCCTTACTACATATATAACCAAAAATCAGCAACAGGTTCAACAGCTACTCCAGAAAACTGTACAGATTATCGTGATGGTGGTTTTATCACCATTACATTTGGCTCAACCGGTCCTTGTCGTGATGGATCAAACAGTTCTACTTATTCATTATTAGGTTTATACCCTGCAGGTGGTAGATATGAAGATGGTGCTGCTAAAACGATTACTACATTAGGTGCGCTTAATGCAGGTACTGGAGCACTTCCTCACCAGTTTATTACTTATGCTGACAGATTATATCTTCAGGCGGAGTTAATCAATGCGGGTGTTGCAACTGGAACCGAAAAAACAGTATTTAGTCAAGCATTAGATGCGTCATTCTTACAAATGGATCATATTATCACCAACTTTATCAAGCCAGGTTCTTCAGGTGCTCCACAAGTGGTTCCTGCAATTGCAACCTTAGCTGCTACTACAACATATAAAACTGCTGTTTTAGCTGCTTATGATAAAGCTGCAACTGCTTCAAAAAGATTGGAATTTATTATGACTGAAAAATGGATCAACAGAATTGAAAATCCTGTTGATAACTGGACTGATTACAGAAGAACTAAGTTCCCTGTATTATTTTCACCTGCTCCCATTGGTACTGTTACAACTTTTGCATCTCCTGGAGCTCCACCAACGTATCCTCCAACAAATGTGCCTGTATCAAACGATAGAGCGTATCCTTTGTCATTACCATTCGATGTAAATGAAATACAATTAAACTCAAATGCACTTCCTCAAAAAGTAGCAGAAGCTTATCGTGTATTTTGGCAACCAGTTGGACAATAATAAATACTCGTTTGATATATTAAAATAAAATTAATAGATTATGAAAAATAGAAAAATAAACATATTTGCGACCTTAACCTTAGGTCTTATCATCGCCCTCGCGGGTTGTAAGAAAGATGATGGACCCATTAGGTCAAGTGTTATAATAAACAATGTGCCAGCAATAACAACTAGCATTGAATCTTCAGGATCACAGGCAATTGATTTATTAAACCTTGCTGGATTCTCTGGAAAAATTCAAGTTAGTTCTTACTTTCAAGGAGCTACTCCACCAGATAAAATAGATATTGTTGTAAGAAAAAATGGTAGTAGCAGCAATGTAAAGGTGTTTAAAAAGGACATTACTACAATTCCAGCTTCTTTTACAGTAAACGCTGCTGAAATAGCTTCTTTATTTGGTGCTCCAATTGCATTAGGAGATGCTTATGATTTTGCGCCTGATTTATATGTAGGTGTAAAAAAATACGAAGCATTCCCTGCATCAATAGGAACACAGGCAGTCACTTCTAATAATAGTGGTATACAAGCTTACCCAGGTTTTAGTCAATTTGCTCGTTTTGCAGCTATATGTGCTTACAATCCAGCATTTTACGAAGGTGATTTTGAGGTTGTTTCTGATGCATTTGGTGATTTCAGCCCAGGTGAAATTGTTAAGTTCACAAAAATCAGCAATAGCTCATTCTC
>ENA-OSIY01000807-OSIY01000807.1-marine-metagenome-genome-assembly--contig:-NODE-807-length-17242-cov-5.056103_pt1 | contig 17242 bp, 32 predicted proteins | sample MGYA00237884_ERZ534233 | MGnify/ENA primary metagenome ERZ534233 (study PRJEB26412, sample SAMN06343840) | marine metagenome | isolation source: estuarine water | place: USA: Columbia River Estuary... | reverse complement strand
AATACCTAAAGCTTGTAAATATCTAAGCTTAAATAAAAAGCTACCTCTTCACAATAACGGTACTCCTGTAAGAAACTGGCTACACGCTAAGGATACAGCTTCAGCCGTATTAACCATCATCGACAAAGGAGTAGTGAATGAGATATATAATATTGGTTCAGGTGAGAGATATCAAAATATTGAGATAATCAAAATGATTGGGGAAATATTAGGGAAAGATGTTAAATTCAAATATGTTGAGGATAGATTAGGGCATGATAAAAGATATTCATTAAATTCTTGGAAATACATTGAAAAGTTTCAAGATGACGATACAATTAAATTATATAGTTGGTTAAAAAAAATCATTAAATAATATGGATGGAGGTTTATTTACTAAAAAAAAGGTATTTCCGGATAATAGAGGAATATTTGCGCCATTATCTTTAAAAATAGGTGGGTTAGATTGGATTCAAAGTAATGTGAGTTTTAATCCTAAAAAATATACTTTAAGAGGTTTACACTTCCAAGTTGGAGAGTTTGCTCAAACAAAACTAATTAAAGTTATTAATGGTGAAATTTTAGATTTTATTGTTGATATTCGTGAAGGTACTAATAACTATATGATGTTATATATGTATCACATGGAAAGTGGTGACGAATTATTAGTACCAAAAGGTTTTGCTCATGGGTTTATTACTTTGAGAGATGATACGATTGTTCAATATTTGGTTGATAATGATTATTCACCTGAAAGTGAAGGGTCAATTGTTTGGACTTATTTCCAACAAATCAAAGTTAAGATTGAAAATTTGGTGGGTAATTTTGATGAGAATGATATTACGATATCGGATAAAGATTTAGTTACTAAAAATTTTAAATTATGAGTGAAGAAACAACAGAATTTGAATTAGATTTGAAAGAATTAATACTTAAAACACCAAATGATATGGAGTTGGGTCATAAACTACGGTTATACTACATTAAATACGGTAGTCGTCTTAAGATTTTAATAAAGTAGTATATTTATATATAAAACTTTATTATGGGAAACAATGTGTTATTAGAAGTTAAGAAAAAAAACTTAATGAGAGAACAAAAAGAAGATGATGAAACTGAAGTAGATGACACAAAAACTAATTCAGGTTTTAAAGATATGGTGTCTATTTTATTGCATTCACAAACTCAAGTGCACATTTTTCATTTACAAACAAAATCATATTCAGAACATAAGGCTCTACAAGGGTATTATGAAGGGATTGACGCACTTGTAGATGGTATTATTGAAAGTTATCAAGGTAAGTATGATGTGGTAAATGGATACAATTCAATCAAAACTGAAGAATATAAAAGTTCTGAACAAGTTATTAAGTACTTCAAAGCGTTGGATTCAATGGTTGAAAAAAACAGAAAAAGTGTAAAAGAATCATTTCTTCAAAATCAAATTGATACAGTTCAAGAATTAATATATTCAACATTATATAAATTAAGATTCTTAAAATAAAATTGTGAAGGAATTAATTAAGAAATTTTTAAAAGAACAACTTGAGGGTGGTCAAGAGGGTAATCCTCTATCACGTAAAGAGGTTATTTTATTTAAGTATCTTAACAAACACCGAAAAGACGCTGGTACCCAAAAAGAATTATTGGCCTTGGTGAAAGGTATGATGTCTTTCATTGGTCGCCCTGAATCTGATGCTAAATTTTACTATGAAATATATACTGCAAACTTCAGACCGGATGGTGATTATGAGAATTTAGACCAACAAAGTTTCAGAGATTTTAGACAATTCAAACAAAGAAAAACACCTAACAACGGAGCGTATGAATATACTGCGGCTAAGATACCTTTTAAAGGTTCAAACCTTGAAGGTTATTGGGATGTTAATGGTAAAAACGAATGGTATTATGTTGTAGTTTCTTACGGATGGTATCCATTATTTTTATTCATTAATAATATGTGGTACAAAGTTATGGATAGTTATTCTTCTTCAACCGCAAAACAAATATCACATTCCAATCCGGTAAGATATAATTCAGGTTTAAAAGCTGATGTTATGTCTGTTACACCAAGTGAAATGAAAAGTTTGATTGCCGGTAAAGATGTTACCGATATCAAAACAAGTCGAGTTTCTAATTTTACTACAAATAACGAAGTAAAACGTAAAATAATTGGTCTTAAAAAATTAGTTAGTGGTGGTTATGGTGAAAATGCTCACAAAGTTAGTTTTACAATAGATGATGTTAATGAAGATGATGGTAAAGTTAAGATAAAAGTTAAAGTGAATAAAGCCGGTAAAATGGTTGATAGAAAAATGGTTGCGGACCCCAACTTTAAAGACAATCCTGAATTATTAAATGATATTGGGAAAACGATTAAACAAGAAATGTTGACGATTTATCCTAACTACTTAACGGATGACAATACAGAAATAGAATTAGTATATTAAAAAGAGGAACATTTTGTTCCTTTTTTTTGTTTATATAAAATAAAGTATTATCTTTGTACTCACAAAAACAGAGATACTATGACAACTACCACCACCACCCTTTCAAGAGTTAGAAATTACGAAGGTTCTAATCAATTTTTATTAAATCTTAAATCATCTTTACAAAAATGGGGGAGTTTAACTCCAAAACAGATGGAATTCGCTGAGAAAGCACTAAAAAGTGTTCAGACCGTTAACGTTGAGACTATGTCTGAAGATTTACAAAAGATTGCTAAGTATGATGGACCTAACGCATTTGTTAATGAAATCAAAGATAAATTAATGAAGTACGGAACTTTGTCTGATAAACAAGTTACGGCAACTCTTAATCAAATCCAAAAAGATATTGATAAGGCGAATACTCACAAAATGAGAATTCCTACTCCGGGTGAGACGGTAACAATTGGTCGTAAAATTGCTCAACAAATCAAAGAAAATTATAACTTGGAGTTTAATCCAATGATTATTGATATTACTAAATTGTTAGGTGTATCACCAAAAGCTATTAAGTTTTCAGGTAAACTAACAAAAAGTAGAGGTAAAGTTTGTAGATGTTGTGCAAAAACATTGACTGATGAGTTTTCAATGTTGACTGGTGTTGGTAAGTTATGTGCGAAACACATGAGAATCCCATACATCACTGACAAAAGTCAAGCAGATAGATTTCTTAACGATTACTTGAGAAGAGTAGAAGAGATTGGTGAAATGGAGTTTTGGGTTCCTAAATCACAAGTGAAAAAATGGGAAGGTAAAACAGAAGTAATATTACAAATGATATAAGATGAATCCATATCCAAAACCTTTACAATTATTATTAACAGAGATATATAAGGAGTTTCCTCACATGAGGAGACATCCTGAATATCGTTTTTATTATCTTCATTATGGTTACCCTAAAAATAGGGAGTATTTTATTGTTTTAACAAATTCAATACCGGAATCTGAAGATGATGAATTCGTATCTTATGTAAGTCAAATGGGGTCTGTTTTTGGATTTATTGAGGGGGTGCTTATGAAACCGGATGATTTTGAAAAATTTATTATGAAACCAATAAATGAAAGTATAAATGAATTACGTGGTAGTGAGTTCAAAACTTTTGGATATGAGGTGTGGTAATTTGACTTTTGAAAAAAATAGATTATATTAGTTGAACAAATAAAACAAATTTATGAACGTTAAGAAAGCTCTTAAAGAAAAAAACCGATTGGTTAAAGAAATCCAAGAACTTTATGCTAGATTGTCTCAGTACAATTCAGTGGAGGTTGGAAATGTGAGACCATATTCTCCTAAAGATATGCTTGAGCAAATCAATGAGAAAAGTAATGAGTTAGTGGAACTTAAAACCAAAATCCACAAGGCGAACACTCCGGTGTATGATAAAATATTCAGATTGTCTGAATTAAAATCTACAATTGCAAGACTAAAATCTTTGGATTGTACAGAAGGTGTGAGTACAGATTACTACTCAAGAAATAGAGAGAATCCACCGGTAAAAACTGCTGAGGTATCAGTGGTTGATAGAGATGAAATGGTTAAATTTATGGAGGGACAGATTGAGGACCTTCAGGATATTTTGGATAACCATAATCAGAATACCGAGATATAATAGTTCAGAGTTCGGGAGGGATTTAATAAGACAAGATGGTAACTACCATTTCCTTACAAATTATTCAGAGAGCATTGATAAATGATTGTGATAAAGACGGACATTAAAACCTCAAGATTCAAATTTTCAAACCTAAACGGTCAAAACTTAAAACTCTTTTAGAATTTTATTATTGAACTTCCAACCTGACTATAAAAAAACCCTCACTAACGTGGGGGTTTTGTATTTTTAGAATTTTATTTCGTAATCTCCTAAGTCAACACTTTCTTCTTCTTCGGTGTTGTAGTTAAAATCAAAGAATATTGTTTTATCACCTGAGTTAAATTCCCAACTACCTTGACCACCTTCGTTATTTTCCCATCCAGCATAATTACGATTTAACATTGAATATAATAATTCTTCAATAGGTTTTGGTACATCCTCTTGTTCACCATCAACTGTCATATCATCTTCAATATAACCATCGTCACCACCTCCACTAAACTCAACTCTAGCGTCTCTTCCATCTAAATAAGTGAATAATTCTTCAACAGCTTTTGCATATTCTTCACCGTATTCAGATTTAATATCTGGTAAAGTGTAATCACTACCGCGTGGTTCAGTTCCATACACAGTTTGATAAGCGTAGATGATTAAACTTTTTTCTTTACAATCAATCTCAACTTCAATTCGTTGTGAGCCATCACATTCGGTAAATTCATCAGTAATTGACTCGTCATCAACTAATTTATCGATAAGTTCATCTATTCTATCGTAACCATCTATACCTCCACTTACATCACGGGAATACCATCTATCATCTTCCCAATCTTTGCTACAAGCTGATAAATAATATGTTCTATAAACACTATCGGCTCCGTATGAGCGACAATAGTATGCGAATAATTGTAAGGTTTTTAACTCTTCCGGTGTTAATTGGGGAATATTCATAAATCTTTTTTACTATAAATATATTAATCTACGTTAATTTCCATAGTTCTTGTCATCCAAACAGGTTTTTCTTTTGCGTCCATCGCTAGTATCCACTCTTTTGCTGATGGTACATAATTAAAACAATCCTCTTTGATGTGTTGTTCTCCCACATAACGTGTATAGACGACTTTTCCGTCACTATTTATAAATGATTGACCAAAGAGTCGTTCCATCTCAAATATCCCCTCAGAATGATGTCTAAACATTCTATGTAATGAATGTCCATACCACCCTTTAGTTTCGTCCAACCAATTATGTAAATGGATATAATCCTCCGGAATACCACCAAATTTTTTGGCGGATGATTTTGAATGTAAAAGCGGGTGTGCCATTTCTGTAGTTTTAACTATTTATAATTATAATTTAAGAAACTAAATAATAAATGAAATTTATATTAACAGAATCCAAATACAAAAACATATTATTCAGATATTGGGATAAAACAAGTGGTAAAGTTGATAAAACTTTTATTTCTTTGTTTGGGTTAGATAATAGTGATAGTGATATTACATATGACCAAGCTTACAAATATCTTATTGAGTGGAGAGGTGAAAAACAATCCAAAGAACTCGCTAAAACTTTATTACTTCAGAACCCACACCATATAGATGATTTTGGTGGATATGATTTTTTCTTTGAGGTTACAGATATTAGAAATTGGGAATTGAATGATGACGAACCAAATGTTGTTGTTAAAGTAAAAGTTGATGATTTAAGTGGAAGTGTTACGTTAATGGATGGTGACGATAAAACATTGGAAGATGCTTTGGATAACGATGATTACGGATGGGAAATTGAAGGTGAAGTTGATTGGGCTTTGAATGGTTACTTCAAGGATAATATTACCTCTCAGACGGGAATAAAAATCATATATGATACGCCTAAATATAGTAGTAGAATTTTTAACTTAAAATAATTATGATTGAAAAATATTTAAAATACGTAAACGACTTTAATACTGGTGAAATTGAACACCTTATTGACATGTTTGAAAGTGTGGAAAACATACTAAAATTTTTTCATAAAAAAGATTTATTACAATTTATTGACCCATTTGATACTGACGTGGAAGATTATCAGATAGAGATATTAAATTACTTATTGAATGTTGTAAATGATAAAAAAACATTAGAGTATTGTGTTGCTCAACTATCTGATGTAATACCTAAAGATGATGGGTATTATATAAAGATTGGAGATAGAGAGGATTTGGCAGATTTATTTTATGATGGTGGTCGTGATACTACAGCTAGAGATGTTACCAAAGCGGTGTTAGGGGAAGATAATGATATGTTTGAAAGATGGGGTAATACAACAGATGATATCTATAGAGATGTTGTTGAAGAACTGAATCCGGAAAATATAGAACGATTAAAAAAACATATGTTAGATATATTAACCAATTGGAATATTGAGGTTGGTGATGATACACCTGATTTATTTAACAATTATTCTGAAGATGGTATATTTTATTTGACACCGGAGAATGTTGGGGATGTAATTGGTGATGAGGAATCGTTTATGTATTTAATTAATAATGATTATTTATCTGATTTAGAGAGTGATTTATCTAATGTTCACTCAAATGCTTATAATAGTGCATATGAAACGGAAATATATAATGATGTTACTAGTGAGTTAGAAACATTCTTTGACATGAAATCTGCTAAGTGGGAAGCAGTTCCTTCATTTAAAGGTTCTCAAAAATTAACAGAATTTTACTTTATTAAATTTAATCCGGGTGAGGTTGTTAATTCTATTCACAAATATGTTGCGGATAAAAATAATTGGGGGTATTATGATTATAATCTTAATAATGTTAGTACTTGGTTAAATATGATGAATACTTTTATGGAAAATGGTGATGAATCTTATCTTGATTTTAGAATACCGGATTACCCTGATAGTCGTTTAGTGGATAAATACATTAATGAGTTTTTACCTGATTATATATAATGAATGTTGAAGATAAAATAAATAAATTAGCTGAGTTAATCCGTCAAATTGTTGATAAAGACAACAAAATGGAAGGACAATACAGCATGCCTTATTCAACAGCAGAAGATGATTATGCTGATTGGAAAGTGACGTTCAAAGTAATCCGTGTAAGTTTATGGGAAAGTGAAAAATACAATCAATGTAAGTATGGAGCATCTGTTTATCTTAAAGCAGATGTTATGATTGGGTTTGAAGGTGATTGGGAAGGTAAATTTAACATATGGGATTTACCAAGTTGGGTTAAAGATGATGTTGAAGATAAAATATTAGATAATATTGACCAATTTTTACCTATGGTCTGTTCTGATTTAACTTTTGTTTAAGTTAAACCATTACCAAAAGTATCGAAGTATCCAATTATTGGTGAGATAAACATATAATCGTGGTCAAGAAGATTTGGTTCACCATAAATTACAGTCATTACATCTGAAATAATCTCTTGTTCTTGTTCATTAGCGTCATCATCATATACAAAACTTTGAATAAAATCTTGTAATGTATCGTCATCAACATCTTCATCATCAATTTTAGGGTTAACTAATTCTAAATCTAAATGAAATCCAAGAGCTTCATTATCAAGATATTCAAGAGACCAATTTTTTATAGAACATTCGGAGGTTAAAAGTTCTCCATTATCATATAATCCAATCTTTTTAAGATTATTAAATGACCTATTTATTTTATTTCTAATTTCTTTATTGATATACACATCTGATTTAGTTAATTTACAATAATCTCTTGATAGTTGTGACCAATCAAGACTATTACTTACTAAACCAGCTAATGTTAAAAAATCGTGTAACATCTCTTCAAGATGACCTTCAACTACGTCGGATGAGAATGAAACGTCATTAGGATTTTCTACTTCCCATCTTATCTTATCATCAATCATAAATGGGTGTAATACCAATCCATATATAATGGTTGGTTTTTTAAGTTTGTTGTAGTATAATTTTATTAATCTTTGTGATACCATAACAATAAATATACATATTTATCAAATATATAACAAGAATATGAAGGACAAAAAAAAAATATTGAACGATTTAATAAATAAACTTGGGTTATCTGCATCATCTAATTTAACCGGATTATCCAAACTTGACTTAATTAGACGAAGTGACTCTTTCATTGATACAAATATGGCGAACGATATTATTCCTGATTTAATTAAAGAGAAAATATTTCCAAAAAAATACAAAAATTGTAAAATATTTTTTGATAGAATGAGTGGTGTAGTTGAGTGGATTTGCGTTTGGGATAAAGAAACTACATATACATATGCGACACCTTTTTGGGATGTTGAGTTGGGAATACCTGTTGATACCACTTCATATATGGATGGTTCAGGTAATGAATTTACTGATAATCAATTTACTAGCGTAAAATGGGGTGAGGGTTTTGATAATCTTGCTTTATATGATAGATGGATAAGAAGATTTTATTTACCGCAGGTTCACAATGTAATTCAAAAACATTTGGAAGAATATCGTATTAATTCATAGTTTAGATTCTAACAACTCCGTTACTATCTCGATTAGTTAATTCAGGTTTTTCATTCATATGATATAAAATTTGGTCACCATTTTCATAACCTTCATATTCTTCTGACATTTGATAGTATTCTCTTATATTTAATGTTTGGTTGTTATTATAAAAATTATTTGCATCTTCTGTATCAATTTGTTCGTGGTGTTTTACATCTGCAAAATACATTTTCCAACGACCACTCCAAGATACAAAATCAGTATACATTATTTCGGAAGAATCGGATGATTCAACTTTACCTGTTGAATCGCAAGTGTAACAATCTGTCTCACCATCTCCACCACAATAATTGCAAGATTCAGAAGTGTGACCATTACAATGTTCACAAGTTTGTTTCCCATCACCTTCACACATATCACATTCTTCACCAGCATCTTCATCCATACCTGAACCACCACAATATCTACAATCCTCTTCACCGGAACCATCACAAATACCACATTCTACTTCACCTGTACCATCACAATTATCACAATTTTCATGACCATGACCACCACATTCATGACATTCAACTTCAGGTTCTGAATTGTATATTTCAACTAATTCAATCGTGAACATATTATTTTCAATTCTATCATAGTCCTCATCAATATCTGAACCTATGTTAAAACGAGGAACTAATAATGAAAACATGACTAAATCTTTTGCTTTTAGTATAAAAGATAACGATTCAAAATTGTTATCGTTAAGAATGTCTCGATATACTCCTGTAGGGTTTTTATTGATAAATGATTTTCCGGTTTTTCTAACTAACGAAAGTAATTTGTGTTTTTCCATAATTCTTAAATTTGACTTACATTATCAAGTTCATCATCTAACATTTCACTATCTCTAGTGTCTTCTTCAAATAAATCTCCATCAAAAATATCTAAAGTACCTTCACTTTTTAATGTGTATAAAACACTATTAACTTCATCTTTATTGCTGTATAATGAAATTGTGTTTCTATAATATTCATTAACAATTGTTTTCATTGTTACAACCCAATCATATTCGTAATTTTTTAATGTGGGTCTGTCTAATTTTGATGTTAAAGAACCTTCATCAATCATAGATTCGTTTAATTTTATAATATTAAAAAGAAAATCTGTATCTTGAATAGATGGGTCAATTGAATACATTTTACAAACCGACTCAACTGCTTGATAAAACATAAAATCAGCTGAATTTTCAACAGTATCTACATCAACTTCATTAACAATTTCTTTAGTAATTGAGAATATAACTCTGTCACTCATTTTTTCAAATATACTTGCTTCCATAAAAATATTTTACTGATAAATAGTTTATTAAATTTATTTGTATTATCTTTGTAAAAAATTAAAATTATAGATATGCAAACATTAATGTTTAACAGCACTATTAAGAGAGTGCAATTGTGGGATGGTTCAAGAGGGGATTCAAAATTAATTGAAACATTTGATAATGTTCCAACTGTAAAAGTTGAGAACGGGTATTACGAGGTAATGCAAAAATTAGAAGAAACCGGAGGAGTAGTTCCGGTGTTAAGAGTACCAATGGCGAATACAAATATGTTAATTCAGAGATAATATGAAAAGTTTATTAAAGTTTTTAGGTGTAATAGTTGTGTTGTTTGTTTGGATTGAGTTGGTTGATTTTTCATTCTACTTGATGAACTTATCTGACACGTTATGGTTTTATGTTGGGTTTTTTATGGTAGCGTTAATAACTGTCGGCCCAATATTCTATTTTGGTGATAACATTGCTATGTTCTTGAAGAATATGAAAGGTGTTTTTACGTATAAAGACGAAGAAAATAAAAAAGAGAAAAATTAGGATTATAAAAACAAGCCCCTCCACATCGGAGGGTTTTTTGTTTTCGGTATATTTATAGGTATGAGTTTAAGTAAAGATTTAACAATAGTTATACCCTGCAAAAACGAGGGGTTAATCGTAAAGAGAACTTTGGAGTTAATAAACTTGCAAACTAGTATTAAAGGTGTGAATGTGATTGTTGCCGATTCTTCAACGGACAATGGATATACGCAAAAATGTATTCTTAATTCATTTCATAACAATATTAATGTAAAGATTATTAAAGGAGGATTTCCTGCTGAAGCCAGAAACAACGGAACCAAAAAGATAAAGACACCTTATGTTTTATTCTTGGATGCTGATATACACTTGACCAATTATGATTTGTTAAAAAATATGGTTGAACAAATGAAAAAAAATGATTATTATTTGTCTACGGTTAAAATGAGAACTGACTATAATCAATACAATTATGTATATAAATCATTTGATGTTATTCAATACTTAACCAAATTCTCTACACCCTTTGCGGTTGGAGGATTTATGTTATTTAATTTAGAGGTATTCAATTCATTGGGAGGATTTAATCCGGATGATAAGTTTGCTGAGGATTATCATTTAAGTTCAAAGATAAAACCAAATAAGTTTTATGTGGCAAACAAAATTGTTTATACCACATCAAGACGATTCAAGAACAAAGGTTTATTCTATATGGTTAAGATGATGATTAAATCTTGGTTTAATAGAAACAACGATGAGTTCTTCACAAAGGAACATAATTACTGGTCATAATATGAAATTACACGAAAATATAGACAGAATTAAACAGATGATGGGGGTTGTTAGTGAGTCATCAGACAAAAATATATCACACATAATACAACTGATTTCAAAAGAATACGAAGAAGAATATCAAACGTCGACTTGGGATATTAATAATGGGTTATGCGAGGATTTTGCTCAAGACGTTATTGAAAAAATGGGTGGTTATAATGATAATTTATTTGAGGTTGCCGGTGATATGTTTTTTAATATGAGAGACCCGGAATTTGCGTTAGAGAATTGGTCGGACACACTTGAAACAGATTATGGTGTTTGGGGGGTTAATTTATTAAAAAAATGGGGGTATCCACCAAATGTTAATCTTGAGGATGTTGATGATGAATTAAACCATACTTGGATATATTATAACGGGAAACATTATGATGCGGAAGCTCCAAATGGGGTTCGTAAATGGTATGATTTACCATTAAATAAATTATTCTTTAATCAATATAGGAAAGATTAGTATGAAATATAAAACAATAATTCTATCGGACATTCACTTGGGTTCCAAATCAAGTAGAGCTGACGATGTTATAGAATTTCTTGAAAACAACACCACAGAGACATTAATATTAAATGGGGATATCGTTGATGGTTGGGCTCTTAAAAGAGGGGGAAAATGGAAGGAAAGTCATACCAAAGTCTTGAGAAAAATAATGAAGATGAGTGAGAAGGGTGTGAATGTTATTTGGCTCAGAGGAAATCACGATGAGTTCCTAAAAGATTTCATCCCATTCCAATTATCCAATCTAACAATCACGGAGGATTATACCTTCACATCAATAGATGGTCGTAAGATGTATGTGTTTCACGGAGATGTGTTGGATGTATTCATTACCAAAGCAAAATTTTTAGCTCACATCGGTTCAATAGGTTATGATATAGCATTATGGATGAATAGAGTATATAACAAATATCGTGAGATGAGAGGATTACCTTATTATTCCATTTCCAAAGATATAAAGAATGGGGTTAAGAAAGCCGTTAATTTCATAAATGATTTTGAACATAACGCAATACTATTGGCTTACAAAAAAGGATGTGATGTTGCCGTATGTGGACACATTCATCAACCGGAGTTAAAAGATAATTATATGAATAGTGGGGATTGGTGTGAGAACTGTACCGCACTAGTAGAAACAAAAAAAGGAACGTGGACAATAATAGAGTATCACAAAAAATAAAATGAAAAAAGAATCTAATTTACCGTCAAAAATTTTTATTGTAGTTCTTATAATAGTAATTGCTGGTGCATTAATAATGGATTATTATGGAATATAAAATTAACACTGAAAACAAAACTATTAGAATTACTGATAGTGCGGGGAGAGTTGATGAGATTAAATCATTGATGACTTTATTTCCCGACTATACCCTAATTACGGGTAAACCGAAGAGAGAATGTGTTTGTAATCCATCCAAAGGTGGGGATGGAGTTTGTAAATGTTAAAAAAAATAACCTCAAGAGTTGAATTCTTGGGGTTTTTTGTTTATCTTTGTGCTATGGATAATTTAAAAAACTTTATAGTAAAGAACAAATACGACTTTTTATGTATAAGTTGTATAATTTTAATGTTCTCTGTTAGTGTGGTATTTGCTATACCGTCACTTGTTTTTCTTGTAATCGGAGTAAGTAAATCAGAACATTAATGGGTAAGTTATTACCTGTCCCATATCCGGGACAATCAATAAGTGAATACCGGGAACAATTGGTTAACTTCCAAAAGAATTATTGGAGTTTCTTAAAACCATCCAAAGGTGGAAGTAAGTTTATACCTTTACCACCTGAACATCTAAACCCAAACAATAAACAAAATAAAACAAAAGAAATGAGTTCAAAAAAATTAAGCGAACACGTTGAAGAAGAATTATTCAACAAAGAAAAGAGAGTTATACCAAATGTTCCACCTGAATACAGAGTGAAATTAAATAAAGGTGTTGACCCTAAAAAAGTTATCAAAACAGAACCTAAAATCGTTAAGGAATCTATATTAGGTAGTGTTCCAACACCAGTTAAAAAGAAAAAACCATACTACAGAAAGAAGTATACCAAACCAACACCTGTTGAAGCGATACCGGAACCAACTAAATCAAATACTTTTATTACAGGATTCACAATTGGAGTGATTGTTGGTATTATTTTAACATCTATTATTGAAACAATTATAAATTAAAAAAAATGAAAAAAATATTATTGGTATTTGCGTTGTTCTTAACAACATTGATGTATTCACAGGACAATCCATTCTTAATGAGAGCGGAGACATTTCAAGCGGGAACAATGAGTTATAACAAACAAGTTGTGTGGGATAACACCACAATTAAAAGTTGTGATATCTTAATTAAATTAGAAGAGACAAAAGTAACTATTTATTCAAAAACCGCACAAGTTTATAATGTAATTTCAATGGCTAATAAAACTGAGAAAGGTGGTGAATGGTATTGTTTAGATGAAAAAGGTATTCGTTGTAACATATATCTTATATCATTAACAAACAATCCGGGCAAATTAGCATTAGGTGTTGAGTATAGTGATTACGTGTGGTATTATATTTGCAAACCAACTAATTAATTATGTGGATTTTCATAATAGGTGTCGTGTTTTTAGGGCTTGGATTATGGTCTTGGTTACATATAATGATAACATTATTCAAACGAATTATTAATCAATTAAAAGAAAGAAAAGATGTTTAAAGATGGTGATATGTATATTCAATTTACCAAGTATGGTGGAATAAATAGAGGTGTAGTTAGTGAGGTATTTAACACCATTTGTATTGATAGTCAAAATGGGATTTCATATGAAGTTCCCCACATTAGAAATGAGAATGGGATTGTGTTGAACATTAGTGAAGACGGTCTTATTTATAGAATAACACACGAATATTCTGAAGAAGAGTGTGAAAATATAAGAAAAATTGGGAAAAGTATTCAAAATAGAAAACAAAGCAAAATAGATGACTATTTATCCGATGAAGAGGTATTAATCTTCCCTAATCTATAAGCAAACCCAACAAAAATGAATTTCATTGCACCTGCCGCAATCCTCGCGATTTTAGTATCGCTTGTTCTTTATTTAGTAAAGAAAAAACCTAAACAATTGGTTCCAGAGGAAGTGGTTATTGAACCACCGGTCAAGAAGAAAAGAGTGTATAAAAAGAAAACGAAGAAGGTGTAATGGAACACTTAGACCCTTCCGCTCCGTTACCATTATTGATTGGTATTATTTGTGTGTTTGCGTTAATTATGATAAAAGATGAGTTTAAAAAAACTAAAGATAAGAGTTAAATTATTATTTGTGTTCTTCGGATGGTGTATATCAGATATCCGAGAGAACTACAGTGATATGAAAACTCGTTATATTTTGGAAACTGACCCTGAATTACTTGAACTTCAAACTTTTGTTAAAGAATTAATTAAAAAAGAAGGAAAGTAAAAAATTAATAAAATTACCTTCGTAATAAAAACGAGAGTAAAAAAATGAAATAATTACCCTCGTTCAAAAGACGGGGGTAACTTTTGCCCTTGTGTTATATTTATAGATATGGAAATTAAGATTAGTGAGGATAAATTAAATTATTTAAAAGATATTGTCTTTGATGGTCTTGGTGTTGATAAGTATGATTCTTTTCAATCAAGAAGTATTACAGCACATTATATAGAATTTGTAACACCGGGAACTAGACAATATGTTATTTCACGATATTATCCTGATATAATTTTAGCGGTGGTAAATGATGATAAGTTTTATGATTTGATTAGTAAATTTGTTGGTTCACATAAAGTTTATGATTTAATCAAAGATGATTTAATCAAACGAATTTTTAAAGTATATACAGATAGATTTAAAAAAAGAAATTATGATGACATCCAAACCATAAAATATATGAATAATGAAGAATTTAATAAAAAGTAAGAAATGAAGTTAAATATAAAAATAAACGAATCACAATATAAGAAATTAATGTTATCTGAGGATATTGAATCAGATTATTCATTAGCAGTTTCTAAAATTTCGCCATTTAATACTTCTCCAACGGCAACTTGTGAGGCTATGAAATTAGCTTTAGAAAGTTATAATATTAATTTTCTTCAGGTAGGTCAGGCGGCAACTATAAAATTGCCGGGTGTTGAAAAAAAAGTAACAAATAAAGTTGAATCTCAACAAAGATTTGTCCAATGGTATATGGATGTTATTGAATCTCCGGATTCAGTAAGTGGTAGAGGTAAAAGTTTTGAAGGGTTAATTGGGGGTATTTTTGGTGGGACTGTAGTAAATGCTGAAGGAACGGATAATAAAAGTGATGTTGACGTTAGAATTAAAGACCCTGCTACTGAAGCGGTAATTGGTAATAATAGTATTTCAATTAAGTTTGCACAAAAATTTGACCCAAGTGGTGGTCAAGATTTAGGTGGAATAATTAAAGGAGTAAAAGACCAATTTAATCAAGACCAAACCGGTGTTAGAGAAATATTATTACAAAACAATATTAAAACTATCAGTGGTGGTAATATAAATAAAGTATTTAATATGTTATTGACTGATGAATCTTTTAAAGAGAATAACATAGGTTATAATTTTGTGTTAGAATCGTTAAATAGAGATAAAACATTTGGACCTATAGATTATTTTATGTTTTCAAATTACTCAGCACTTAACGAAATATTGGTTTATCAATATACCAAAATTGACATTATTAACCATATTGCGTCTGACATCAAAAATTTTGGATTTAAAACCGGAATTATTGGTGTTAAAAATTTAAATAGAATTAATCCTATAATGATTAAGATTCAATTTCCTCAATATGTTAAATCTAATAGACATAAATATGATTCAGAAAAAACAGCAATACCAACAAATTTTACTAATGAACCGACATTATCATTAAGGGTTTGGAAAACAGTTAATGGTGGAGAAACTCACGTTGCTAATATTTTTAGAAAATATTTAAATGGTGAAATAAGTTATTATTTTGACCAAATTGTTTTAAGGGATGAATATAATAGAAATGTAACAATAGACCCTATATTAAAATTAGAAAAAATTAATGAGGCAGTTAAAAGGGATTTACATACTTTATTTGAAAGACCTAATAAAACCGCAGATGATGAATTATTAATTAAAAAATTAAAATATTATGGTAATATTAAACGTAAAGAATTATTTGTTTTAAAATCAAAAACTTCTGATGTAGGTAGAGAGGGTGGTATTAAAGGATTATTTGGTAAAAGGGGTAAAAATATTAATCCCGTTATTATTCAAAATATAAGAAAAGACCCTCAAACATTTATTGAAAAAGTATTTAAAGTGTATGGTTGTGATACCGGGGGTATTACTAAACTTGAATCTGCGTTAAGTAGAATATTTAATGTGAATGTTCAATTACCTGTGGCACAATATTGTGCGGTAAATAATTTACCCCAACCTGAAGCGGTTCAAGAATCAGTTAAGAAAGTTCTTAAGACACTGAATGAGGCGATAGAAAAAAAGAAATAAAAACTATGTAGAAATTAAGTTTGATTTCGTATATTTTTAATAAAAAAACATATGAGCAACAAATTTCAAAAAAGATTGAAAGAGTTACCATCTCAACCTGATATTATATTCATTATAACAGACCAAGAAAGAGCGACTCAACACTTCCCTGATAATTGGGAAAAAGATAACCTAAGTACTATGACCTTCTTAAAGGAGAATGGTTTTAGTTTTGATAGAGCGTTCTGTAATAGTTGTATGTGTTCACCAAGTAGGTCAACACTATTCACAGGATTATATCCGGCTCAACATCAAGTTACACAAACATTAACTGACGGTGGAATCTATTCGCCGGGAGAAATTCAATTAAATCCCCAAACACCAAACATTGCTAGATTACTTGATTTTGCCGGTTACGATGTACAATATCGTGGTAAATGGCATTTAAGTAAAGGTGCTGATGGTGGAGACCCATTGGCGAAAGACATCGCGTTATTTGCTGTCTCTTATACACATCTGACGCTGCCGACGAATAGAGAGGTGTAGATCTCGGTGGTCGCCGTATCATT
>ENA-OSIY01000806-OSIY01000806.1-marine-metagenome-genome-assembly--contig:-NODE-806-length-17242-cov-7.201340_pt1 | contig 17242 bp, 19 predicted proteins | sample MGYA00237884_ERZ534233 | MGnify/ENA primary metagenome ERZ534233 (study PRJEB26412, sample SAMN06343840) | marine metagenome | isolation source: estuarine water | place: USA: Columbia River Estuary... | reverse complement strand
GTATCAGACTATACGGTTCACAATCATATGTGATTGCAGATTTATCTCGGCCAATTGGAACAGATCCCGCATCAAATGCCGGACTTATTACGGAATTGATATTAAGTGGTTCTCCGACATTATATAATTACACAATGTCACCTGTTGTAGCAGGTGCAAACATGGATGTTGCAATATCACCAACTATATATTATACAGTCACTAACTTATCCGGCACAACCGCAAATATTTCTATGTCATTTAATAGAATGTTATTAGAATAAAGGAGTAATATAATGCCATCGTACTATACCGCAGTTGTCAATCCCAATACACAATTAACCGCATCGTTTCGTGAGACGGTAGAAGACATTCGGAATGCATTCCTATCATGTAGTTTCACACGCACGGTACAGTCGGGATCAATTGATAACATTTCAGCACTGAATCCACCGATAACAAACGATCAACAAATTACATATGATATTTTTGCATTCAATGATGCGTTACAGAGTACAAGTCCTTTATTCATAAAAGTACGATATCGTGGCTCTGGCGGTAACGCACCCAGTTGTAATGGAATACAATTATGGACTTCAATGGGAACTGCACATGATAACTCTGGGTCACTAACTGGTATTGATGCATTGACCGAGGTTGGTATAGCCTCTGCCACGAGTTTTGCTATCGTGTCAGGAAGTACTATTAATGCAAGTGGTGATGGTAGTTACATGTCGTTGGTAGTGTTTCCGCAAATGCTACATACACAACTTGCAGTATTTGAACGATTGTATGATATAAATGGCCAACCCACGGGCAGTGGGTTTCATATGTTGGCAACCGATGTGAACCGAACTGTTAAAACACTTCATTCACAAATGGCATTGGTTGGAAAGACTCCGGCAACGAGAGAAACTATTTGGATACCAAACTCTAGACCATCACGAGCGCCGTCATTGTATGATGGACGATTAGTTTTAGGATTAATTTATCCATTTTTTGGGAAACCATATAATCCATCACCAAATATATTGGTAGGAACTTCTACGGACTTCCCTAATACATTACAAGCAGTACGATACACCGTATATGGAGCAGAACGACTGTATATGGCGTTAGGAAGTAATTTTAATGTAGCAAACTGTCAGTTATATACCAATGGTAGATTTTTATTGAGGATGTCATAATGACGGTAATTGTAACAGCATCGTTGATGATGCCCAGCACTGGCGGTACGGTTGCAACGGAATCTTTTAGAAGTTTTGTTAAAGTAATTGGCGACAGTTTTGCGCAGGCAGGTTGGATAGATACTAATGCAGTTGGTGCACTGAACACGGGATCAATTACGCCACCACCTGGGGCACTTGCTCGTTCTATGGGATATCAAGTATTTCAAATGAATGACACACTACATAACACAGGATATCCGGTATTTACCCGAATAGATTATGGAAATGCATCGTCAACAGCTAACTTAACGAGTATTGCATTTACGGTGGGGTTTACACACGACGGAAGTGGAAGTGTGGGGGGCGTTGCATTAGGATACAATAATACGGGAAACTCTGCAATGTACACATCCATAGGAGCAGTTGCTGTATCTGGGACGTTATACGATCATAGAATCTGTGTAATTTCTGGCGGTGATATGGGAATAATTCTTGCAAATAATTTTGCCACAAATGCTACATTTGGGTTTGTAGAAAGAACAAAAGATGTATTTGGAAACCCATCCACCGATGGAATTATAGTCGGACAATGGGACGATGCTGCGCCAGCATATAGACAGTCGTACTTGATGTATAATCAATCTAGTTCGGGACAAGCGCCATCCCCAGAAACATTCCAAAATTATGTTCACAGCGGACAAGCAACTTCTGTGGCAGATAATTTCCTGTCGGTTGGATTATTTATACCGATGGTATCATACGGACCACATAATCCATTGCGAATGATGGGATTTACCAAAGCATCCGATTTACCAACCAATGCAACGCATACGCTTGAAGTGTACAATACAGCTAGTACATATTTTGTGTCGGCAAACACTGCATTTGAAAGTTATTTATTGTCTACCAACAATAATATTACTACTAATACTCGTTTAATGATGAGAAGCGAGTAATATGCCATCGGGGTCATACATAGATGCGGGTATATTAACGGCGTCAGTCCAACCGTTAACGATTTTCTATAGTGCAAGTATGACCTCGCAAAAATTAACCACGAACGTTAATTCATCAATTTTATATCTACTCACATATCCTGTAACTATTGGTTATTCTGGAAGTGTTGTGCGAGAAATTACGCAGTTACCGACACAATCAATCGGTGGCGGTGTAGTAGTTCCGACCATCGGACAAATTTGGCCTCGTGGCAATCGCCAATAATATTGAAACTGCGTCACCAGATCCATACAGATTAAACATAATTGAATACTGTATAGATATTTATAAGAAGTTCAAATATTTACCCAATATTATTTATGAATGAAGAATATAACGCATATGATTCTCCGGATTACGCATTAAACGGCTATAATGGGTCACATAAAAAACCCATAAAGCCCGTTACTCCGACATTAACGTCTCGGTTTGCCAATTATAATGATTCTGATGAGAAACAACCATCATTTGATGATGACCCAAACAAGCCCGACTATCATCCAAAACCGGGCTTTATTTATCCTGATTCCATAGGCCCAGAACAGGATGATGAATTCATACAAAAAGAAGAAAAATCCAGTACGGAGCGAGTTCGTAAATATTATAAGCGCCATCCAGAAAAAGTTCGTAAATATTTAAAAGATACCGTAAAAGATAGAGTTGCCCGTAATCGTGACCGTGCAAAGGCAGTCAAGAAGCACGGCAAAAGTAAAATGAAAAATCACGATGTACATCACCCAAAGGGTCCAAATGGTGGGTCATGGAAACTGGCAAAAAAAGATCATGGACGAGATAAAGTTAATGAAATTTTTGAGTTGGTTGTGGAAAGTACCAACTTACACAATATTTATCAATTTGTAGAATATACCGTACGCCGATTAAATCTTCGTAGTATGCCTAAAATTGTAGTATTAGAACCAACTGCCGGTATGACTTCGTTGGGTTCATATGATGTATTAACCAATACTATTAGTGTGATTGCACGTGGACGATTGTTGGCCGATATTCTACGAACGATTGCCCATGAAATGGCACATCAAAAACAAAATGAAATGGGGTATATTACGAATCCCGAAATTGACGGCGCAACGGGGTCACGTATTGAAAATAGTGCAAATATTATTGCCGGTATTTTACTTCGTGATTATGGGAAGCTAGACCGTAATATATACCTATCAGAAAATACGATTCAATGTAGAGCGTGTGGTTGGAAATGGGCTGCAGAAAAGGGTGGCAAACATCCATTCATGTGCCATAAGTGCTGGAATCAAACCGGAAAATACCTCATGGAAGGCGGTGCACACGGACATTTGGCGCATCCATTTGAAGACACCGACTTATCGTTTCAAGATTTTGATGAAATGCTTAATCGTTCATTGGTTGGTAATTTAGAAAAAGAAGGACCAGTGGTAGAAAAAATGGACGGTCAAAATATTGCATTTACTATTCGTGATGGAAAAGTTGTATTTGCACGAAACAAAGGACACTTAAAAAATCGTGCAGAGAAAGCATTAAGTGTTGAAGAATTGTCTGCTATGTTTGCTGGTCGTGGAGAAATTTCTGATGCGTTTACAAAAGCAGCAGAAGACATTCAAGAAGCAATGAGCAAATTATCACCAGAACAAATTGAACAAGTGTTTGGAAATGGACGTAGTGTGATGAGTACAGAAATTATTTACCCAGGCACTCGTAATGTAATTCCATACGATAAGACGGTATTAGTATTTCATGGTACATTAGAACACGATGATGACGGAGAAAAAGTTGGTGTACAAAATACTCAAAATGGAAAAGTAATTTCTGACGCAGTTACTAAAGTAAATGCTGATAAACAACGTACCTTTGGTATATCAGGCCCACGAACTGTTGCTATTTCTGATAAAGTAACGGAAGAAACGCAACAAGCATACGATACATTGTCTGCTAAGTTAGAAGACATTAGAAGTCAATATAATTTAAAACCCACCGATACGTTACAAGATTATTTAAAGGAATGGTGGAATGAGCAATTGAACACTATAGAAAGTGAACAAGGGTTTAAATTTACTGGTGCAGAAAGAGCAGGTCTTGTTAGCAGATGGGTTGACAGCGATAAAAAATTTGGTGTAAAAAATTTATCGGACGAGAAAAAAGAATGGTTTAGAGAGTTTGAAAAAACAAGTTTAAAACCACTGTTAAAACAATCAGTTAGACCAATGGAGCAGGTATTTTTATCAGCAGGTGTGTATGCATTAAAACGAGTTGTTGAATTCTTATCGGCAAATAATCCAGTAATGGCCGAGGAATTGAAGAAAGAATTTGCTGACAGTATTCGTGGTATACAACAAGCAGGTGGACCTGAAAAGCTACAGAAGTTAGAATATGAATTGGCTCGATTAAAAGAATTGGGCATTGATAATGTCGTTCCAAGTGAAGGATTAATTTTCACGTACAACGGCAATCCATATAAATTGACGGGTGCATTTGCTCCAGTGAATCAAATCATAGGAACCATGAAGTACAATAGAGCACCAGAAAAAGTAGAAGAGCCAAAACCATCCGAAACACCAAAAGATATTAAATCAGTGACCGATAAATTAGAGTTTACACCTGTCACTAAAAAAGCATTACCATATAAACCACATGGAGAAATTGCCGATAGTTCCGCCTTAGAAGGTATGGAACCTATGACATTTGCTACTGCTACATCTGAGATGAAGGTAGTAACCATTACGGCAGACGGTAAAGAAACAGAAAATACCGCAGTACCAGGTGATATTATTATGTCTGGTCCAAGTGGAGAAAAATATGTAGTAAAATCAGCAAAGTTTGAAAAATTATATACGAAACAAGAAGATGGTACAGTAATACCAGAACAATCTCCGAGACAAGTTGCACGCTATGACGGAACCGACGAAGTAACGTTTACTGCTCCGTGGGGAGAACAAATGGTATTGAAGCCCGGTGATTATTTGGTGAAAGATGGTGACGGGTTCTATCGTATTGCTAAAAAGGAATACGAAATAACTTATAATTTACCAGACGCTCCAAAAAAATCAGAAGAACCGCCACAACCAGAAACACCAACCGAACCAGCAAAACCAATTGCAATTTATCCAGGACGGTTCCAACCATATCATGCAGGACATCAAGTTACATATAATGCGTTGGTAGAAAAGTTTGGAAAAGAAAATGTATATATAGCCACTTCCGATAAACAAGACAGTGTTACATCACCGTTCTCGTTTAAAGAAAAACAAGAAATTATGATGGCAATGTTTGGTATACCAGAAGACCGCATTGTACAAACAAAAAATCCATATAGTCCAGTAGAAATAACACAGAATTTTCCAGAAAATACTCCTGTTGTATTTGCAGTTGGAGAAAAAGATGCTGAACGATTAGGCGGAAAATATTTTCAAAAATATGACCCTAACGAAAAAATGACGGGGTTTAGAACTGCTGGGTATATCTGGATTGGTCCCCCACCGAATTTGGAAGTAAATGGTAAAGAAATTAGTGGTTCACAACTTCGTTCAGTAATGGGTGACCCAAATATTACCGATAGAGCAAAACAAGAAATTTTTACGAAGGTATATGGTAAATTTGATAAGAAGATTTTTGATAAAGTTGTTAAGAAAGCTTCCGACGCAGAAGAAGCTCGTAAACTTACGGATATGCATGGAAAAGCAAAAAAGTCTGGTAAGAAAGCGGCGCCAGATGCTGGTACGAAGCAGGGTAAGAAAAAGCCAGATGCAGAGGCACTTGGTCGGGCAAAATCAGTACTTGGTCAAAAAGTTCGTAATCCAAAAACAAATCGGGATATCTTGGTAGCAACTGCACTAAAATATCCAGAAGACGAACCGGTAAGAAAAGCAGCAGAAAAAATAGTACAAGCTGCAATGAATGCAAATGAATCCATACTAACCGAAAATACGAAGTCTGATAAATTAAAAGTCTATGTATCTATACGTGAATATACGGACGAAGATTTAGATGATGAAGCAGATGAATATTTTAAGAACGAACGAACTTTGGAAGCATTTCCCAACATTGCCGATAGTTCTGCAGAATTAAAAGATATGATTACAAAGGCTCCCAGTGAGGTATTGACGCGTGATGAACTAAATAACTTGACAAACAGCGATGTACCGGATGTGTTAAGTGGAAAAAATAAAATGCAAATCCTTAAAAACTTATTAGGACGTAAGCAAGATGTAACCGGCTTATTAAAAGATATTAAAGCACAAAAACCTATAGCAATGCCAATCGTAATTAAACATATTGATGGATATTATTTATTAGGCGGTAATACACGATTATCCGTGTTGGCGGCAATTGGACATACAATGCCTGTGAAAGTATTGGGGCACGGAAATCCATACCCGTCTCCATTTATTCAAGGAACGTCGGGTAATGAAAAGAAGGGTAAGCAGAAAAAGTCTGGAAACAAGGATTTATTTAAAAAATTGATGCAGATGCGAATTGTCAATCCAGAAACAGGTAATCAAGTAAAAGTAGATACTGCAATGGATTACAGTAAAGAACATCCAGCACATACTGCGGCAATGGCGTTTATTCGTCAGCATATGAAGGGAATATCAAACCGAGCAGGTATACCAAAAAATAGAAATGACTAAGGGGTTATTATGGCAGATCATGATGCAATCAACAACGTACGGCGTAAAATAAATGAAGTAATGAAAAAAACCGACGAACGAATTGTGGTCGGGTGGCGCCCAGCGTTAACAGAAGTAAGAAAAGATGGTGACGTATGGGAAGGACTTGATGGACGTAAATGGACAATGAAAAACGGAATTAAACAAACGGTTACGAAGTTAGATTTAGCAAAAACTCCGTGGTTCTGTCCAGTATGTAATCAAGCAATGGGTCATCGGTTAGACACAAAATTTTGGATGATGCAAGGTAAATGTATGGATTGCATTATCAAAGAAGAAACAGAAATTCGTCGTCAAGGAAAGTGGGAAGAATATGAAAAGAAAAAACTTCAACAAAATTACGTGGCGTCATTGAAAGATCATATTAATCAATTACAAGATTATCATGATACCGTCTCATCTCCATCATTTGTACACGCAGACAACGAACGTATTTTAATGATTGAAAACTGGGAAGTTAATATAGAAAAAATTAAGCAAGATCTACGAACCGATATTGCAGAACTCACAACACACCTCGCAGAGTGTGAAGCGGAGATGATCAAAAATGGAACGAGTAATTGAATCTCTTAGAAAATTAATAAAGGATTTTAATAAAATGCCACAAGTAACTCAACTTGTTGTGGCCGGTGCATTGGTGTTCATTGCATTTAACATGGGACAGTGTAATAGTGACTCCCAGTTGAACAAATTTAAAGCAGAGTTTTCTGTGTTACAAAAAGAAGCAACGGACACAAAAGAATTTGCGGACTCGGTAAAATTAGATGTAAACCGACTAACGGGTGAATCAAAGAAAAAAGATTCGGTGATCACACGATTGGCAATTACGATTGATTTTACAAATAAGCAACGAGCACAGTTGAAGGGAAATCTTACCAAACTAGAAGATAGCCTACGCACAGTGAAGGATACGGCAGAATTAGTTGCAATACAAAATGGTATGATTTATAACTTACACGAACAAGTATCCAGTGCAGAATCCGTAATAGAAAAACAAAAAGATATTATAACTAATCAACAATTTAAAATAACTAAACTTGATAGTGCAGTGGCGTTGGCAGCACAACGGGGTGATAGTTTACAAACCGTGGTGACTAAATTAGCCAATATGCCAAAACCGCCACGTCAGTGGATTAGTGCAAAAACTGCCGGTATGATTTCGTTTGCTGCAGGTATCATCATCGGAGATCAGTTGGGAAGGAGATGAAATGTCGCAAGATCTAAAAGAAATTATTAAACAAGAATACAAAAAATGTGCACTTAATCCCGCATACTTTTTGTCTAAGTATTCCTACATTCAACATCCGACACGAGGTCGGATGTTGTTTGATTTATATCATTATCAAAAAGATGCATTAAAAGATTTTGATGAACACAATTATAATATTGTTCTCAAAGGTCGTCAAATTGGTATTTCCACATTAGTTGCCGGATATTCTCTGTGGTTGTTATTATTCCACCGCGATAAGAATGTTCTTGTTATTGCAACGAAACAAGAAACTGCAAAGAACTTAGTAACGAAAGTCCGATTCATGCACCAAAATCTTCCCGTGTGGTTACGAGGAAGTGTATTGACTGACAATAAATTATCACTTCAATTTGCTAATGGATCGCAGATTAAAGCAGTGGCAAGTAGTAAGGACGCAGGTCGTTCTGAAGCATTGTCTCTTCTGATTCTTGACGAAGCTGCATTCATTGATGATGCAGAAATTATCTGGACCGCTGCATCATCTACGTTATCTACGGGTGGTAAAGCAATATTATTATCAACACCAAATGGTATTGGTAATTTCTTCCATAAAATGTGGCAACAAGCAGAATCAAAATCAAACGGCTTCAATCCCATTCTGTTAGATTGGAAGGTACATCCAGAACGTGACCAAGCATGGCGTGATCGTCAAACGGAATTAATGGGTGAAATGGAATCATCACAAGAACATGATGCGTCATTCATCTTCTCCGGTAATACTGTGGTTCCACCCGATATTATTGAATTTTATAAAAAGACGTACGTACAAGAACCAACCTCTAAACAAGGATTTGATGGTAATTTATGGCTGTGGGAATATCCAGTAGCAGGAAAATCCTACGTGGTCTGCGCAGACGTGGCTCGTGGAGACGGAGAAGATTATTCTACGTTCCATGTTATTGATGTAGAAAATTCAACACAAGTGGCAGAATACAAAGGAAAAGTAGAAACCAAACAATTTGGTAATATGTTGGTATCTATTGCGACAGAATACAACGATGCCCTATTAATACCCGATAATAGTTCTATTGGGTGGAATTGCGTTCAACAAATTATTGATCGTGGATATCGTAATCTATTTTATATGTCCAGAGATTTACAGTATGTGGATGTGGAGCACCAAGTAACTAACAAATACTATCGGGATGAACGGAATATGGTGCCTGGGTTTATGATTTCTCAACGAACCCGTCCATTGATTATTGCTCGGTTAAAAGAATATATGTTAGATAATTCGTTTACTATTCGGTCAAGTCGTATGATTGCAGAGTTAGAAACTTTCATTTGGAAAAACGGTCGCCCTGAGGCTCTACAGGGGTATAACGACGACTTAGTATTGGCGCTATGTATTGGGTTGTGGGTACGTGATACCGCGCTTAGATTACGAATGGAGGGGATAGAGCTAACTAAATTAGCACTGGACAAGACTTCATACAGTACGGTACCGTTTGTTCAACGAGGTGTTCCTCAAAATAATCCATATGAGATGCCAATTAATGGAAATCAAACAGAAGATATTACATGGTTAATCGGATAATTTTGTAGTATTAAGAAATAGAATTATATTTATATACTGATATACGTTATCTACTCTGCGGAGATTTGTATGAAGCGTAGTGAACTAGAAGAAATTATTATGGAAGAACTCTATAAAACGTTACACGAAGAACGTTTTATGAACGAACAACCATTGAACGAAAAATCGGTCCCAGAACCATATGACAGAAAAAATCGTCGTAGAATGAATGGTTCGCAAATAGCACGTCGGGACACGATAGGGAAGGGAATGAAAAAAAATAAAAAAGTCGTTGCCAAATTTAAAAAAGATCATGGCGCCGATTGGGAATCTTATTTATGGGCAACTGCAACAAGTAGAGCCATTAAAGGCGGAGAAGACTGATGATTAGATTAACAGGGTTGGTAGACTTACAAGCAATAAAGACATTTAGAAGTTCGGCGGATATTGATGAAACCTTAGATCCAGTGGGCAAGGAAGATAAGGACGTTGATAATGACGGTGATACAGACGAAGCGGACAAGTATTTAAAAAATCGTCGTGGTACAATTGCAAAGAACGTGAACGAAGAAGAATACGATACTGAACGAGATGCTAGAGACATGAGAAGTCTGTTTGGGACTAGTGACGATGACGACGACCGTCCGCATAGAGGTTCTGCTTTTTCAAGTCGCCGTCGTTCTGCCGCCCGACGTACGCAACAACCGCTACCGCAAAGAGCGCCAATTGCACAACAACCTGCACAAACACGGGATACTTTATTACAACAAAAGGTAAAGTACACGGATACGTCGGGTAAAGAACATGAAGCAACAGTTAAGTCATTGTTAGGATATCCAAAGGACCACCCAGGGCGTAAAATTGCCGCAAGAATGTATGCACAACATATGGCTAAAACAAGAACTACCCGTGAAAATATAAATGAGCAGGATGAAGAAAATCCTATGCCATCCAATGACCACGAAGTTTCAATGGCAAATAATTCGTTGGATACGATTATTCAACAAGCCAATGAATTAAAATCCAAACTCGGTGAAATGGAAAAAGATATTCCTGCATGGATTCAAGATCATATTACAAATGCGGCAAATTATATTGCACAAGCAGCAAATAATTACCATGAACATAATACACCGGACGAACCGCAGCCAGACCAACCTGATCAAGAAGCAATGAATGAATCGGTGAAGGGAATGAAAAAACATAAAAAAATTGACAGTCCCTTTGCATTAGCACAATATATGAAAAAACAGACGCATACATCACGTAAGGGAAAGTAACATGGAACAATTAGGTAAGTTTCTTGGAACCTTGATGTCTAGTCGTAATCAGGCGCATATTTTTCATTTACAAACGCCGTCGTTTGCTGCTCACAAAGCATTAGACGATTACTATGGTGGAATCATTGATCTCATTGATTCGTATGCAGAAATGGCACAAGGACGATATGGTATTATTCGTGGATATCAAATGACGGGACAACTAATGGAAGATGATTCCTCATTAAAATATTTTATGGGATTACAAAAGTTCGTGGATGGAATTCGTACACAACTTCCACAAGACGGCGAACTTAATAATACCGTGGATGAAATTTCAGGATTAATTTCCAGTACCATATATAAACTTAAATTCTTGAAGTAATTATATGAAATATACAGAATTTTTTAAGGAATATGCGGGTGATACATTCTCTGCACCACAACCAGATTTTGATAAATATGATGCAGTGTCTAATTCAAAGGCAGATCCAGACAAAACATTAACGGGAAGATTTACCGATCCGTCTGTTGGATTAAATGAAAAAGCACCGTGTTGGAAAGGATATACACAATATGGCATGAAAGATAAAAATGGTAAGCAAGTACCAAACTGCATTCCCATTCAAGAAGCAGAAGAAATGGATACTATTGACGAGTATTGCTCGTCGTGTCTTGCAGAATACATGTTAGCACACGAAAATGTTCTTGAAGAAGCAGAATATCATGGTCGTAAAGTGTCAATTGGTAAGCCATTTAGAACACCAAATGGACCTAAAAAAACTTCTGTGTATGTGAAAAATAAAAAAGGAAATGTTGTAAAAATTAATTTTGGCGATCCTAACATGAGAATAAAGAAAAGTATTCCAGGTCGCAGAAAAAGTTTTAGAGCACGACATAACTGTGCAACAGCAAAAGACAGAACCAGTGCAAGATACTGGAGCTGCAGAGCTTGGTAGTATGGCATTAGTATACAAAATAACCAATTTGGTTAACGGTAAATGTTATATAGGATACACAACACGATCGGCGTCCGAGCGTTGGAAGCAGCACGTGCATAGGTCAACGAAAAATTTAAATGTAAAATTTGACAACGCATTGCGAAAATATGATATTTCTAATTGGAATGTTGAAATTTTAGAAGAAAATTTAAGTGTTGAATCTAGTAAAATACAAGAAAAATATTACATCAACTTGTTTGATTCATATAATCTAGGGTATAATTCAACATTAGGTGGTGACGGAAATAACGGAATTGTAATGTCGGAAGAATCAAATAAAAAAAGAAGTGATGCACTAAAGGGGAAGCAGAAAAATTATGATAGAATGCACGGAAAACGCCATGACGAAGAAACTAAATTAAAAATGTCTATGGCCCACCGTGGTATGAAAAAATCTTGGATTAAATGGTCAGATAAGCAAATATTTAAACGAGCATTAACCCGCAGATCTTTGGCTCTAGAAAAATATAATCAGTTACACGAATTAAAATCACAGGGATATACTCGTAAAGAAATTAGTGAAAAATTACAAGTATCATTTGATGTTGTAAAAAAGTGGACAAACAGACCGTGGGAGTTACAATGATCAGACTTCGTGATTTACTTACCGAAGAAACGTCTAAAAAAGAAACTCCCTACGTAAGTGGTGATACTTATATAGGTAAGGAAGAAGCAATGCGTGTTTATAAAAACATGGGATACGACTTTGATCCAAATGAATTTTATACAGGTATGAACGTTGAATTGGAACACCAAGATGTTACCGAAGGAAGTTTAACAAAAACCGCAATGATTGCAGCAGCACATCTTCGGGAAATCCCAGATTATTATACTAAATTAAAACAACATGTAGAACTAAAAAAAGTCACACAAGAAGACGGTGCCCCAACAGGTGGGATTGGATTAAATCTTCCAGGTGGTTATATTAATGCAGCACCGAAACCCAAAGATGTGAAAAAGATGCGGACGCATCTCAATAAGGAGAAATAATAATGATACGTCTTAAAGATTTATTGGTTGAAACCGTGGAAAATCGTATCAACTTGATGAAAGTTCAAACTATTATGGAAAAGTTATATCCAGAAGTAACATCGGAACAATCAAAGAAATTAATGGAACTGTGTACGGAAGTACATATGATGGCTTCCCAACTAAATACTATTCCTTATATTAGAACAGACAGTAGTTTGCTTGAATGGAAACTATTAGTTACCGTGTTCAAGGCGAAGGTAAGTGAATTAAAAGAAGAAGTTGTCAAGGTATGTGAAGATAAAAAGTTAGATTCAACTACGGTAGTAAAAGCACTTGACGAAGTATTAACATATTAAGTGAGGTTTTATGGCAGACACTAGTGTTTTCGGCAGACTAAAAAAACTTTTTTCTACAAACACGATTGTTCGTAATGTTGGAGGAAAGAAACTACGTATTGCTGATACTGATCAAATTCAATCATTTGTCAATCGTCGTGGTGTAGATCGTTATCACCGTGTGTACCAATCGGGTACCGGTGGATATGGGTCTGCGCATGGCCGTTATGAAGCGGCAGCGGCTTTCCAAGGTGCACGGTTGCAGTTATTCCGTGATTATGACATGATGGATAACGATCCTATTATTGCCTCGGTTCTTGACATTTATGCAGACGAAAGTACGGTAAAAGACGAGTTTAATCGTATCTTAACGATTAAGACGGATGACTCACAAGTTCAAGAAATTCTCCATAATTTATTTTACGATATTCTTAACGTAGAATTTAATCTGTGGCCGTGGGTTCGTAACATGGCAAAATATGGGGATTTCTTCTTATACTTAGATATTGACCCAGAATATGGAATTGTTAATGCAATTCCTCTTTCCGTATACGAAACCATTCGTATTGAAGGAGAAGAACCTGGCAATCCATTCTCAGTACGATTCAGTATTCAAAATGACTTCTTGGCACTCGGAAAGACTGAGTTTGATAATTATGAAATTGCTCATTTCCGACTATTAGCCGATACCAACTTCCTTCCCTATGGAAAAGCCATGATTGAAGGTGGCCGTCGTGTATGGAAACAACTGCAGCTCATGGAAGACGCAATGTTAATTCATCGTATCATGAGAGCGCCCGACAAACGGAAATTCAAGATTGATATCGGCAATATCCCACCTGCGGAAGTTGAAACCTATATGAATCGTATCATTGACCGTATGAAGAAAATCCCGTTGGTTGATCCAAGAACAGGTGATTACAATCTTCGGTATAACATGCAAAATATCACAGAAGATTTCTATCTTCCAGTGCGTGGCAAGGATAGTGGAACCGAAATTGAAACCATGCAAGGATTACAATTCAATGCAATTGAAGACATTGAATATCTCCGTAAAAAATTACTTGCGGCATTTAAAGTACCCAAGTCCTTTATTGGGTACGAAGAAGATATTAATGGTAAAGCAACCTTGGCGGCACAAGATGTACGATTTGCACGAACTATTGAACGCATTCAACGCATCATGGTATCGGAACTTACCAAGATTGCCATCATTCATTTATATGTCCAAGGATTTACAGATGAAAAGCTCGTCAACTTTGAACTCTCGTTAACAAATCCTTCCACATTATACGAACAAGAAAAAATTAATATCTGGAAAGAAAAGTTTGGATTGGCGAAGGACATGACAGGTGGGCAAGCAATTCTTCTTTCACAAGATTGGGTGTATAATAATATCCTTGAAATGTCAACCGATGACATTGTGGTAGAACGAAAGAAAATAATTGAAGACATCAAACGTCAACAAGAACAACAAGCTGCCGCACAACCACCAACGCCCGAACAACCACCAATACCAGGTCAGCCACCGGAAGGAGCGCCAGTAGACGCACCTCCATCTGACGCAGGGAATGAACCCGTTGATTCAGAAGAACAACAAATTGATGACGTCGACAAAATTCTTTCTAGTTTAGAAGCCATGGATGAGGATGACTCCGAACTGGAAGAAATGTTAGTGAAGAATAAAGGCGGTCGGCCCCGAGAGGGATTAAAGTTTGGTACCGATGCACATCCGCTTGGTCGTGATCCATTAGGACACAAAGAACATAAAAAAGTTACTAAAAGAACACTTTCCAACGAAACCAAGACGTTTTTGGGCGCATTACAAAAAAACGGCGTAAGTAAATACAGACAAATTATATCAGAAACTTCTCTAAGTGACGAAAACTAGAAGGTTACCGATGTTTCAAGATATTTACTTATATATGGTGGTTGTTTACTCGTCTAATACGGATAACATATGAACATTAAGCATAACAAAATAAAGAACACCGGTATATTGTTTGAATTATTAGTACGCAAGGTGGCATCAGACGTACTCGACGGCAAATCCGATAGTTTTGCGGTAAAACTTATGCGTGAGCATTTTCACTCAAAAACAGAACTCGGTAAGGAATTACAATTATACCGTTCCTTTTTTAATTCAAATGTTCTTTCCGAAGGAAAAGCATTTAATATGTTGGAACTAGTACTAGAACGAAGAAGTACATTAAATGAAAAAATATTAGAAGCACAAAAATTTCTTCTAATTAGAGAAATTAAGCAGCACTGTGATTTAAAGCAGTTTATGGCAGGGAGAGTTCCTTCGTATAAAGTATATGCATCGGTTTATAAATTGTTTGAGTCGGTTACCAAGGTTGACGACCATGCTGCAATTATGCAAATTAATGAGATGATGACTGCTCGGTTTGTCATTGTAGAACATTTAAAAGGCGCCCTCAAGGAAGAAAAGATTATTAAGGAAACTGCTTACTCGGAAGTTCTAAAAGAACAACCTGAAGAAATTCGTTATCTGTCATATAAGTTTTTATTAGAACGGTTTAATGAAAAGTATAGCAACTTTAGTGATAAACAAAAGAATTTATTGCGCGAATACATCAATAATGGAACGGATCTTGAAAAGTTCGGGAAGTATGTTTGTGAAGAAGCCAAGCAATTAATTCAGAGAATCAAGAAAAACTCCCATAAAATTAAAAATGAAGTTACTAGAATTAAAATAAACGAAGTTGCTTCACAATTACAAAATATTCAAACAAAAACCGCAGTAAAAGACAATTATATTACTGCATTATTAATTGCTTATGAAATTTCACACGAACTAGATTCGTTGAGTTAATTTATGATACATGAAGAAAAACTCCGTGAAATTATTCGGGAACTTATTGAAAATGAATTAAATGAAATTAGTACATCATCGGGCGCCGGTGCGTATTTAACACCCAACGCATTTGTTGGTGATAAAAAAACAAATACTAATCACATTCAACAAATTGCAAAACGTATTGGGTATACCTTAACCAAACGTGGTGCGGAAGCAACTGGGAAAGGTGATAAGTTGAATGAAAATTATTATGCCTACCGTAACGATCCAAATAAACTTCCACACCAAAAGATTGGGGAAGCCATTTCTGCTATTAATAAGCAATTGAAAATGATGGAACGTGCATTACATTATAACAATCGTTTAAAAAGTGAATATGGGATTAGTAATGAATCTTTGTGGAAAAGAACACAACAACAAATGACTAAACTGGAAGCACGACTCATGGAAATGGCTCGTCGCCTTCGTGAGATGCGAGGATAATATGGCACTTCTTTGTGAATATACTGAACTTCAATACGATAGAAATATCTTATTAGAATCTATTGATGGTAATAAACCACTGGTTCTAAAAAATGTCGTATTGCAACGTGCAAATTCTAAAAATCAAAACGGGCGTGTATACCCAAAAGAAGTTTTGATGCGTGAAGCGGCAGTTTACAAACAAAATTTCGTAAACCAACGAAGAGCGTTAGGTGAATTAGACCATCCAGAGTCACCCGTTGTCAATTTAAAGAACGTGTGTTGCAATGTAGTTGGATTATGGACCGATGGCGATGATGTCCGTGGTGATATTGAAATTCTTACCACACCAACGGGTAATATTGTGCGTGAACTCATTAAGAATAATATTCGGTTGGGTGTGTCCTCTAGAGGAATGGGGTCCGTGCGACAGATGGAAGAGAATACGGTAGAAGTACAGGAAGATTTTAGTTTAATTTGTTTTGACATTGTGTCAAATCCTTCCACATTTGGGGCTTTCATTAACGAAAGCGTGGATTCAAAAGTTGTTACCCCATATGATACGATTGATAAGTTGGTTCACGATTTCTTAAGCGAAGTTAAATAAGGAGAATTATATGTTAGTATTATTATGTTTCGTTGTTGCTGTTTTGATAATTGCATGGTTTGTTATGAAAGACGTAAATACACCGTTGGCCGACAAACTTTCGGACAAACTTTCTGCTCATACTAAAAAAGTTGAAGAAGTGATTGCACCTGTCTCTTATACACATCTGACGCTGCCGACGAATAGAGAGGTGTAGATCTCGGTGGTCGCCGTATCAT
>ENA-OSIY01000805-OSIY01000805.1-marine-metagenome-genome-assembly--contig:-NODE-805-length-17248-cov-6.849572_pt1 | contig 17248 bp, 10 predicted proteins | sample MGYA00237884_ERZ534233 | MGnify/ENA primary metagenome ERZ534233 (study PRJEB26412, sample SAMN06343840) | marine metagenome | isolation source: estuarine water | place: USA: Columbia River Estuary... | reverse complement strand
ATCATTAACTAATCTTCATCATGAGGAAAGGGCTAATAATCTTCTGTGGCGCGGTGATGTTAAATCAGCAAAAAAAATATTGCATCTTCTATCTTCAAAGGTGCAAAAGCTTGCAAACGCAAGAATTGGACTTCAGTTAGGAACTTCTAACGTTGATTATTTGATTTCTAGCGTACCAGATATCTATAAAGATGATCCAGGGTTGGCATTTGATAGGTTCCAGTGGCGTATTAGGAAAAATAGATGGGAGGATGCTCAAGATTTACTAATAGATAGAACACAAATATCTGGTTTGGGAAGACCGGAGGAATGGGCAAGCCGCAGGAGAGGATTTGCAAGGCGAGCTATGCGAGCAAATCAACCAAAGATAGCATATTATTTAGCTAGCAATCATCAATTAAGTGATGGTGCTGATTATGCAGATCTAGAATGGTTGTCTGGATATATTTCCATGACTTATTTGAACGCTCCCAACCAAGCTCGTGTACATTTTAAAAATTTTAATGCAGCAGTATCCTCGCCAATTAGTAAGGCTCGAGCAGGATATTGGCTCGGTAAAGTAAATGAAAAAACAAATCAATTTGAACAGGCAGCAAAGGATTATAAACTTTCTGCTAATTTTCAAATAACTTATTACGGACAATTATCTTCAGAGCGTCTAGGATTAACTAGTAATCAGTCACTTTTTGATAATGAAAATGTATTAAGTTGGAAAACTGCTAGTTTTGTTAATGAAACAGTTTTTCAAGCTGCCATACTATTACACAAGGCAAAAAAGCTTGTTATGATGAAGTGGTTTATGACACATATGGCTGAGACATTAGATCATAATGAATTGTTGAAATTATCAAATTATGCTTACGATCATAATGTGCCATATGTAGAAATTGGTATTGCAAAAGAAGCAGCTAAAAGAGGAATTATTTTACCTAGGGCATATTTTCCTATCAGTGAAATATCCACATATTCAAACGAACTACCACCAGAGGTTATATTAGCGATTGCCAGACGAGAAAGCGAACTTAATATGAATGCTATAAGTCCTGCAGGTGCAATAGGGCTAATGCAAATATTGCCTACAACAGCAAGGCAAATGTCAAAAAAGTTAGGCCTTAAGTTTTCCAAAAAAAAATTGAAATCAGACTCAAAGTATAATGTAAGACTTGGATCTGCTTATTTGAACAAACTTATTGAGATGTATGAGGGTTCATATCTACTAGCTTTTGCTGCATATAATGCTGGGCCAAGAAAAGTTAATGAATGGATGAAGCTTTATGGAGACCCCAGAGATCCACTTATATCCGTAGTAGATTGGGTGGAGCATATCCCGTACAAAGAAACGCGAAATTATGTTATGAGAGTCGCCGAGAGCCTTCATATATACCGTATTAGAATTAATGGAGTTGCTTTGCCTGTAAGTTTAACAAAAGATTTAAAGAAAAGTTAGTTCTCTTTGATAATTTTCTCACGCCAAAGAGTGTATAATCCTGCTAAAATAACAATACTCGAACCAATCGCTGTGGAAAGCTTCAAGCTTTCTCCAAATACTATCATTGCTAAGGCGGATCCAAAAACCAACTGAAGATAAGCAAAAGGCTGTACACCACTAGCTTCTGCTACTTCATAACATTTTATTAATAAGAAGTGTCCAAATGCACCAGTAACACAAAGTAAACACATCCACATCCAATCTTTGGAATTCATGGTTTCCCAAAAAAATATACCTACCAAAGTTGTAACAACTAAACCCGCAATTCCAGTCCAAAAAAAGCTAGTTGCAGCACTATCTTGCCTAGCAACATATCTGGTCAGAAGGCCATACAATGCAAATAAAATTGCAGAGCATAATGGAAAAATTGCGTATACACTAAATACTGAATACCCTGGCTGAAGAATTATTATTATTCCAAAAAAGCCTATACAAATCGCAACGGATCTTCGCCAACCAACACGTTCACCTAATATCGGTCCTGATAGTGCAGCAATGATTAATGGATAAATAGTAAATATGGCTAAACTTTCGATTAATCCAATTAAGACAAAACCAAGTACCATAATGCAAATTTCAACAGCAAGTATTATGCCTCTCAGGCATTGTAAAATAGGCTGATGTGTTGAAGCAGCTTTTTTGATTGATCCTACATTTGCCTTAGCCCAAAAGATTACAAATGCTGCAAAAAACCAATACCTGATCATTACGATCATAAACACATTGTACTCACCTGCTAAATATCGTGATATTCCATCCTGCATTGCAAATACAAATGTAGTTGCAATCATTAATATTATACCAAGACGAAGGTTTGATTGTTCCATGTTTAATTCCAAAGATATGACTGAAATATTTACTTTTTATTCTTTTTTGGTGAAGTTTCTAGTACATGTACATAACATGCAGCAAAAAGGCTTATTAATTTAGTAATTAATAATATAAGTAAAAAATTATATGCTCCATTTTCTGCGGTTAAAATTAAACCCATCAAAGTTGCAACCACAGCTCCAAAACCAACAGCCATTGCTCCAGATAATCCAGATGCGCTTCCGGCCAAATCTGAGCGTACATTCATAATGCCTACGTGACTGCTTGGTAAAGAAAATCCATTTCCGAGGCCTATAAAGACCATAGATCCAAATATAGTTAATGTTGAGACGTACCCCATTAATACTAAAATAAGACCTGTCGATATACCCAAAACTGCAATAATACGCCCAAATAAAATCATTTGAGTTAAGTTAAAATATATATTGAGCTTTGTTGATAAAAAGCTACCAATAAAAAACCCAAGAGATGTAGTGCCTATGAAAAGACCCAGTTCTGTTGGGGGTAAATTTAACACTTTTGTTGCCACAAGTGGAGCACCACTTAAAAAACCATAAAAACATGCTACAGATGCAGACATGCAAATTGAATATCCCCAGAATTGGCCAGATTTAAATAACTTTGGATATGTTGAAAGTTGTTTGTATAATGTTTCACTTTTTTTTGTATTTGTTTCTCCCAAATCAAACCATATCAAAATCAAAAGAGAAAGACCCATAATTAGATAAACCCAAAAGCTTGTTCGCCATCCATAAAGTTCATCTAGGAAGCCCCCAATCATTGGGGCTAACATTGGAACAATAGCCATAGCCATAGCAATAATTGATAATACTTTTACGGCTTCTTTTGAATCCATCATATCGCGCACAATAGCTCGTGAAAGTGCAGTTCCTGAAATCATTGCGCCTTGCAGAATTCTAAAAAATAAAAACCACCAAATGTTGGAAGAAAAAATGCAGCCAATTGTAGACAAACAAAATATTATAACACTAGATAAAAGAACTATACGACGTCCGTATCTATCAGAAAGGGGCCCTATAATGATCTGTAGAATTGCAGTGACTGCTAAATAACCAGCCACTGATATATTCATTACGCGATAAGATACATTAAATTCTGATGCCATGTTTGCTAGTGAGGGCAAAAACATATTTAGTGATACAATAGAAGCGGCTGTAATGACAACTAATGTTACCAAATGAGGATTTGTTTTAGCGGCTAAAAACTTCATGATTTGTGCCCAATGCTCATGTGTCGCTTTCTTTTGTATCCTTTTATACGTTGAACATTAAAGCCTGCATTAGATAATCTCCTACGTACAAAACCAGCTGCTGTATATGTTGAAAATGTACCATCTGCAGCAGTATGGTCTGATACAGAATTTAGTAAATTTATTTCCCATAGTTCAGGGTTCTTTGCAGGGCTAAATCCATCTAAAAACCATGCATCTGCTTGATAATTCCATGTTTTGAGTTTTTTTCTTGCATCACCGACTATTATTCTTGCATCTAAAGTAGAGGTTTTGATAGTCCAACCACTTTCTAGTTGTTGAATTAATTCAGTTGCCAAATGGTTTAATTCTGGCCAGTTTTTTAATGCATGAGACATATCCTTTAAGGTCATGGGAAATGCCTCGAAACTAGTAAACTTCAGAGGAGTAGTATGTCCTAATTCTATCCATAATTGCCAGGTTGCTAAAAGGTTCAGCCCTGTTCCAAAACCTAATTCTGCAACATGAAATCCACTATTGAAACGCTGACATAAATTGTTTCCTGATAAAAAAACATGTCTTGTTTCGTCTAAACCATTAAAAATTGAAAAGTATGGTTCGTCAAATTTAATTGATATGGGAGTTCTTTCATCTTGCCATTCAAGGGATGCATTTTTTATCTGGTCGCACATATAGTTTTGCCTTAAATGAAACTAAAGTTTAACGCTCATGGCTGCAAAATGACAACGATTAAATCATATGATGTAATAATTATTGGCGCTGGCATTTTTGGCTTGTCGTGTGCTTACGCCTGCGCAGGGCGAAATTTGTCAGTTTTAGTGGTTGATGCAAAGAAAATTGGGTTTGGAGCTTCTGGAGGTATTTTGGGCGCAATGGCCCCATATACTCCAGATCAATGGCATGCAAAAAAAGAATACCAATTTCAGGCTTTATCTACTGCTGAAGAACATTGGCAGGAAGTAGATGGATTATCATCGTTGCCCTCCGGTTATGGTCGAATAGGCAGAATTTCACCAATCATTCATGAGCGAGTTTATAATTTAGCATTAACTAGGCATGAAGAAGCAAAGAGTAATTGGAAAAAATTCAAATGGAATGTAATTAAGAGTCACGAGTTGGTTTCCCCTGATGCAGCCCCCTATGGATTAATTCATGATACCTTGTCTGCGCGAATTTTTCCGTCAAAAGCATGTGCGTCATTAGCGCAAGCTTGTAGTTTTATGGGTGTAGAATTTCGCGAAAATACATATGTATCTAATTTTGACACAGGGGTAATATCTGGCCCGTGGGGTAATGAAACTGCGTCTTCTATCATTATAGCGACAGGATACGAGGGGTTTGACTCATTAGAAAAATTCTTCCCAACTTCTATGGGATCGGGAGTTAAAGGGCAGGCAGCATTGCTGAATATAAGTTTAGGAGATGCGCCTCAAATTTATGCAAACGGTGTATATGTTGTTCCTCATTATGATGGCACAACAGCCATAGGTTCTACTTCAGAAAATAAATGGACAGAGCCCCACGATACTGATGTCCAACTTGATGAATTGATTGAGCGTGCTCGGATAATATGTCCAAAAATTAAAAATGCTAAATTAATTACAAAATGGGCAGGAGTAAGACCAAAAGCGCGTAGACGAGAGCCATTAATTGGAAAGGTCCCAATGGCAGATGGTATCTTTTTAGCGATGGGTGGATTTAAAATTGGATTTGGTATTGCCCACAAAATCGGCCTTTCATTAGCAGATTTAATTGAAAATAAACCAAATGATTTACCCAAAAGCTATACTATAGAACATCATTTGGAGAAGAATTAATACTCTACTCCAATTTGTGCTTTTATTCCTGCTCTAAAGGGATGTTTTAATAATTCCATTTCAGTAACTAAATCTGCAATTTCTATCAAATCATCTTTTGCGTTACGCCCAGTGATAACAACATGCGTCATCTCTGGTTTTTCTTCTACTAAAAATGTAACAACCTCGTTTATGTCAACATAATCATATCTTATAGCAATATTTAATTCATCAAGAAGAACCATTGAGTTGGAAGGATCGCGAATTAGATCCTTTGCTTTTGCCCAGGCTGCTTGAGCCATTTCAGTATCGCGAGTTTTATCTTGTGTTTCCCATGTGAAACCTTCTCCCATTGTATGAAAAGAGCAAATATCAGTAAATCGATCGAGTATCATATCGCGTTCACCAGTTGACATGCCGCCTTTGATGAATTGTACGACTGCTGATTGCATTCCGTGTGCAATATGTCGGAATATCATTCCAAAAGCGGCTGTGGATTTACCTTTTCCTTTCCCAGTATGAACGATAATTAAACCTTTTTTATCGGTCTTGGTTGCCATGATTTTGTCACGGGCAGCTTTTTTTTTGGCCATTTTCATTGCGTGTCGCTCAGTGTCTTCTGACATTTTATCACCTTTCAAATTGATAATAATTTCTATTTTGGCAGTTTATGCCTAGTATGCAATATTGCTAATCTATCACATTTTTTTAGTATTAGACTTTAAAATATTCTCTATTCTAATATGTACAGAGTTTGATCTAGGTATCCACATTTTGCGATCTATAGCTTCTTTGAATCGTTCTGCCATTTCTAATAGAGCTGAAGGATTATGTTCATGGATAAACGTTTTCGTTTCTTCATCTCCTATGAAAGCAGCCTCTATCATATCAAAATGGTGATTTTGTACTGCGCCCGTAGTAGCAGAAAATGCAAATAAATAGTCTAATGTTGCAGCCATTTCAAAAGCGCCTTTATATCCGTGTCTTTTTACGCCTTCTATCCATTTTGGGTTCACCACTCTACTATGCATTACTCGACCGATCTCTTCATCTAATGTTCTGATTATAGGACGCTCAGGCCTCGAATGGTCATTATGATAAATTGGTCGATCACGCCCTTGTATAGTTGAAATTGCAGCTGCAGCACCACCTTCAAACTGATAGTAATCATCACTGTCTAAAATATCATGTTCTCGATTGTCTTGGTTCTGTACGACTGCATCTACTTGGCTTAGTCTTGTTTCTAGTGCTTTTCTTGCTGGTTTACCCTGTGAGTTTTTTCCATATGCATAAGATCCCCACTCGAGATAGCTTTCTGCTAAGTCAGCTTTATTTGACCAAAGTTTTTCATCAATCATAGCTTGCAAGCCAGCGCCATATGAGCCAGGTTTAGAACCAAATACACGATATGCACTATCTTCAGGGCCTTCAATCTTAAATTTATGCGCGGCTGGATTTAAGTTTGCTGGCTCATCTAATTTCATAATTGCGCGTGCTGCACTATCAACTAAGGCCATTTGTTGAGGAAACGCATCACGAAAGAAACCAGACACGCGCAAAGTAACGTCAACTCTTGGTCTGTCTAAAACAGTGGTGGGCATTATTTCGAAGCCAACAACCCTCCGGTTGGAAGAATCCCATTTTGGTTTAACACCCATTAGTGCTAATGCTTGTGCGATATCATCACCCCCAGTTCGCATATTTGCCGTCCCCCAAGCGGTTAACAATATAGTTTTGGGCCAGTCTCCGTGATCTTGAAGATGTTTTTCAATTAACAAATTTGCAGACTTCCATCCCAAAGCCCATGCTGTGGGAGTAGGTATTGCTCGACTATCAACTGAGAAGAAATTACGTCCTGTTGGTAATACATCTAACCTACCTCTAGTAGGGGCGCCTGAAGGAGCAGGAGCTATAAAAAGGCCATTCAATGTATCAATTAGCCCTTTTCTTTCATTGAAGCCACAGATTGCAACAATTGGGCGTATAATATTTTGTATCGTGTTCAAAACAATTTTCGTTCTGGGCCAATTCCCAGGACTTGTTCCATCGAGTAATTTAATCGCTAGCAATTCTATTCGTTCAATAGCATCCCCATTTGTTCGCCATACATCTTCACAAATATCATGCAAAATTTTTGGTTTGTTTCCATTGTAAATTTGTCCCAAGGGACAATCTAATGGATCAAAATTCATTTCTAAATCGATTGCTAATGCTCTTTGTAAGCTTGCATTTTCTCCTTTTCCGTTCCCTCTGGGAACACGCGCTAAAGCAATAGATAAATCTCTTTCTAAGCGACCTGTTGGTGAAGTTCCAAAAATGTGTAAGCCATCACGTATTTGTGCTTCTTTTAGTTCACACAGGTACTCATCCAGCTTTGCCAAATCATTTTCTTGATTTTCACCGGCCATCCCAGCATCTAAGTCTATACCTGTTGCTGATGTAAGAGATAAAATTGCATCCTTTAAAAACTTAAGTCTTCTTGGGTCGATGCCAGCAGCTTCGTAGTATTCATCAACTAGTGTTTCAAGTTCTCTTAATGGGCCGTATGTTTCAGCACGGGTTAGGGGTGGCGTTAAATGATCAACAATCACTGCAGATATGCGACGTTTTGCTTGGGTGCCTTCACCTGGATCATTTACTATGAAAGGATATGCATTAGGTGTTGGGCCAATTATAACCTCTGGCCAGCATTCATTTGAAAGTGCAATTGCTTTACCTGGCAACCATTCAAGGTTACCGTGTTTGCCCATATGTACTAATGCATTAGTTTTAAATGAAAATCGTAGCCAAAAATAAAAAGCTAAATAATTATGAGGTGGTATTAAGTCAGGAGAATGGTAAGTTTCCTTTGGATTAATATTATATCCACGTGCGGGTTGAATTCCAACGCAAATATTACCAAATTCAAATATAGATAAGGCAAACCCATTGTTTCCAAAAAATGGGTCGTCTTCAGCTTTACCCCATCGAGCTTCGATTTTGTCGCGAACATTGAGGGGAAGTTTTTTATAATGATTTAAATAATCTTCATGAGGCATTATTTTGCCACCAGACCTTATTGCCCGGTCAGTCAGCCAATTTGTTGGTCCATTCATAATTTTTTTCATTAATTCGTCTGATGAATTGGGTAAATCTTTAGTATGATACCCTTCATGTTTTAACATTTTCATCATATCTACTGTGGCTTGTGGGGTGTCTAAACCAACCCCATTCGCTAAACGACCATCTTTGTTTGGGTAATTTGCAAGAATTAACGAGACCTTTTTAGTTTTTGCATTTGTGTGACGAAGGTTTACCCAATTTTTGGTTAAATCTGCCACATATTCGATTCGATCACCTCGAGCGCGATAACTTCCTATTGGGCATTGAGTTTTTTCATCAAAGAAAGCCTCGCCTTTAAAAGATATAGCTCGAGTAAGCACCCTTCCATCAACTTCAGGAAGAGCTACATTCATTGCTATATCTCGAGCGTTTAACCCATTTAATTCATTTTCCCATACTGTTTCTGAAGAGCTTGAAAAAACCACTTGGAATACTGGTGCGCGTTGAGTTGCTTCCATAATTAATGGGTTTATAGCGCCAGAATTTTCTACACTTTGTTCCGGAGAGCCAACTGCAAAGCTAGTACAATTTAATATTACATCAGGGGGAGCTAAATTAAATAAGCTTTCTAGAGTTGCGACTGACAACGGATCCTTCAGTGATGCCACAAAAATTGGCATAGGATTTAATCCACGTTTAAGAAGTGCTTTAATCATTCTATTTATTGGATGTAAGCCAGCACCCTGTACTAAAGCTCTGTAGAATATGATTGGTACAACACCCGCATTACCAAGCCATTCTCTTTGTATTTCATGCATGTCTGTAATGCCTGTTCCAGGCCAATATAGACCGGCTTTCAAAAGAGGTTTTGCAGGTTCTGGTTTGTCACTATTTTGTAAGATGGCATTAATATATAATAAAAAGTTTCGAGAGTTTTCTAATCCTCCTTCAACCATATATGCCCATAGCGCTTCCCAATCTTTTCTAATGATTGTAGAAAATTCCCATAGCTCTTCATCAGGTTTATCATCTCCTGGTAGAGCAATAAATTTAATACCAGCTGCACCTAATCGCGCGGCGTACTGTTCAATGCCATATTTCCAGTATCCCGTTCCGCCTAAAATCCGTGCAATAACAATTTTTGATTTTGAAGCACAAGCATCAATATGTAAATCAACTGACATTGGATGTGATAAGTGTGTTAAATTTGCTAGTCGTAAACTAGTGTTTGAGTTTAAATCAGTATGAGCTTCTGAAAGAGCAGCTAGTTCTGTATCTGCAGCTGAAATATATATAATATCAGCAGGTGTCTGACCCAAATCAATAGCTTCTGATCCGTCATCAATTTGACCCGGAGTTGCTGCTAATAAATGCATAAATTTACCTGTTCAATATTTTTTCAGTAGACTCAATGATGATCGCTTAATGCTGTTTTTATGGCATTTTGATCTAAACCAGATTGCCCAATCACAACTAATTTAGTAGCACGCAAGTCAGTTCCAAATGGCTGGTCATAGTAAGTGTCAATGCGGGGGCCTACTGCTTGGATAGTCATGCGCATTGGTTTATCTTTAACAGCAATGAAGCCTTTAAGTCGTAAAATGTCATGTTCTTTTATAATAGATATAATTTTATCTATAAATAATTCTTCATGCACTATTTCACCAAAACTAAATACAAAACTTTCAAAATCATCATGATCATGTTCATGATGAACGTGGTCTCCGTTTTCGTCATGTTCATGATGATGATGTAATTCATGGCGTGATTTCATATCACTTTCCGCCGCAACGCCTTGCCCCAAAAGCACATCAATTGGTAAAGCTCCGTTGGTTGATTTTATGACTTGTACGCCTGTACGACTGTTTTCTTTTAATGTTTGTGTAAGCTCAACGGTTTCTTCGCTTGTTAATAGATCAGCTTTATTAATGATGATCATATCTGCACATGCAATTTGATCTTCATACAACTCTGATAATGGTGTTTCGTGATCGAGGTTTTCATCTAGTTTTCGTTGATTATCTACTGCTTCGATATCATGAGCAAATCTACCCTCTTGTACTGCTTTCCCATCAACTACAGTTATAACGCCATCTACAGTAACTTTCGTTGATATTTCAGGCCAGTTAAATGCGCGAATTAACGGCTGTGGAAGTGCTAGTCCAGAAGTTTCAATGACGATATGATCAGGTTTATTATCACGCTCTAGTAATGATTTTATAGTCGGAATAAAATCATCTGCAACTGTGCAACAAATACATCCATTTGAAAGTTCCATAATGTCATCGGGTGTGCAGGTATCGTCACCACATCCTTTAAGAATATCCCCATCTACCCCTAAATCACCAAACTCATTTATTATAAGTGCAATGCGCTTTCCATGCGCATTTTGGAGCATGTGACGTATTAGCGTTGTTTTTCCTGCGCCTAGGAAACCTGTCACCACAGTAGCTGGTATTTTTTGTAACATTATTTGATGTGCCTCTATATATTAGAACGGCCAAGCATCGCTCAGCCGTTGTGAATATCATTTTGAATTTAATTTAAACCTAGCGAGCTAAAAATTGCACCCTCAATGCCCTCAAGAGCAAGGAACACGCCCATACCAGCAACAAATGCACCAGACATGCGAGTAGGGATTGCAGATGCTTCAGTAGCTTTCCAAGATTTAATTGCTACGAAACCAGTACCTATAGAAATCAAATATTGGGCAATTCCAAGTCCAAGTAAATAACCAATAAGTACTAAACTCCCGATTGTAATTTCTTGCCCAGCAATAGATGCCCCAAAAGCAGAACCATGGAATATTCCAGTAATTGCATACAAACTTAATGTATTGAGATTTGAGAGCTTTTGCCCAGTTGCTACAATACCGCCAAGAAGTAGTAATGAGATTACGATCATGCTTTCTGTTGCAGGAATTACTAGGCCAAAAGACGATGCCAGAGTCCCAAGCAGCATTGCAGTAATGAATGCTAGTGGAGCTAGCATACGATGACCCGTATATATTGCAGATATGCCAATTAAGGCTATAAAAAATAAATGGTCAAAACCAAGAATTGGGTGGCCTACTCCAGATAGTAAGCCCTGCGTAAAAGTTTCCATTGGTGCGCCTGCCAATGGATGATGTGCGAAAGCTGGTCCGGCTAAGGTAAGTGCTGTTAAGCTTGATATAATTTTTTTCATTTGTGTCCCCAAAAAAGTAAATATTGGGAGTGCAGATGCGATGGAGCCAATGGCCTTTACCATCACGGAACACCCCGTCCGATAGTGTGGTCGGCGATAACGCCGTTGCAAGGCTGGTTTCCTGACTCACGGATAGATCGTTTTGCCCGCCTTCCCAGTTTTCACCAGTGGCTTTGGACTCCACTCTCCGCACACAGTCGCGGGGGCGGTTGCAGCTTTAGGCCCCATTCGGGTAGTCCCTGTCTACATTCCCATTTGATCCCCAGCCATTTATTATGACTTTAATGGGGAACCATGCAAAACCTGTTTGCCTTTAAGTCGAGGGTTGCGCAAGTGTAATTCCGACAAGTCAGTAAGTTATCACGGCATGGAATATCATTGTGCTAATATATTATGCAATATATTGTGGATAACTCAGTTGTGACCGCTAAATGAGGGGTTTTTGTGTTGACACATTGGTCTCAAAATTGAGAATTAATTAAATAAGAATCAAGGGCAGCTTTGTGCAATTTAGTAAGCTAAGATTAACAGGTTTCAAAAGTTTTGTGGATCCCACAGAATTAATTATAGCAGATGGCTTGACTGGTGTGGTTGGACCAAATGGTTGTGGAAAATCAAATCTTTTAGAAGCACTGCGATGGGTGATGGGAGAAAATCGACCCAAAGCAATGCGTGGTGGGGGTATGGAAGATGTAATTTTTGCAGGTGCATCTTCGCGACCTGCAAGAAACTATGCCGAAGTTTCATTATTAATTGACAACACGCAACGTCTCGCACCTGCCGCTTTTAATACTCAAGATGTTCTAGAAATTATCCGTAGAATAACACGAGATGTAGGATCTGCATATAAAACGAATGGTAAGGATTCTAGAGCAAAAGATGTGCAAATGCTTTTTGCCGATGCATCTACAGGTGCACATTCACCTGCTTTGGTACGACAAGGTCAAATCTCTGAACTTATTAATGCTAAACCAAAGGCGCGAAGAAGAGTTCTGGAAGAAGCAGCTGGGATCTCTGGATTATATCAACGCCGTCATGAAGCTGAGCTAAAACTTAGGGGATCAGAAACTAATTTAAACCGTGTAGACGATGTTGTTGAGCAACTTGATGCTCAACTAGGTTCACTCGCTCGCCAAGCTAGACAAGCTAAACGTTATAGAGAAATAGGTAATGAGCTTAGACATTCAGAAGGTTTATTACTTTATAGACGCTGGCGAGAAGCCGACATCGCAAGACAAAAAGCGTCTGAAGAATTAGCTGATGCTACAAAGTTTGCCGCTAATGCACAAACAGAAGCTTCACAGTTATTAAAAGCTCGTGAGACATATGAAGATAAGGTGCCCCCGTTGCGAGAGGAGGAGGCAATTTCATCTGCAATCGTTCAACGCTTTAATGTTCAACGAGATACATTGGCTGATGAGGAAAATCGTGCACGTGGTCAAATTGAAACCTTAAAGTCTCGAATTGAACAACTTGGTAATGACATAAGCCGTGAATCAGGATTAAATAAAGACGCGGAAGAAACAATTGCACGGTTAGACTGGGAACAGGAACAAATTGAAAAAGCTTCATTAGGACATCAAGATAAACTTAATGATGCAAATGTTGCTGCCCGAGATGCAGCATCTATTCTGCAGGATAAAGAGAGTGGACTGGATAAGCACACAGAAGATGCTGCTAGATTGTCAGCACGTCATCAATCCGCTAAACGCCGTCTAGATGAAGCGAAAGCTTTATTAGAAAAACGCCAAACAGATTCTGACTCAGCAGTAAACAGTCTACTATTTGCCGAGCAAGGCTTGGAAGAAGCACAAGATCGATTAAAGCAAGCAATATCAACTCGAGCTCTTACACAAGAAGCTATGTTGAAATCTGAAGCAAAATTGCTAGAAATTGAAGAAAATAGAATTACAACCCAGACAAAGGATAGTGATGCAAGATCTGAATTATCTGAAGCAGAAGGTGAAACAAACGCATTAAGAGCTGAGGTTTCTGCTTTAGAGAGGGTTATTGCCCGTGATAGTGCAGATGGTAAACAATTAATAGATTCTGTTTCAGCCAAAAAAGGTTATGAAGCTGCTTTAGGTGCCGCATTAGCAGACGATTTAAAGATGCCAATAATAGAAGATATTGGTCTTTCAGGTTGGTCTCAAATGCCTGATTATGCTAATATTACTGAGCTTCCTTCGAATTGTGAAAAATTATCAATTTATGTTGACGCACCACCCACACTTTCTCGTCGATTAAGCCAAATAGGTATAGTGCTTCAGGGCGAAGGATCGCGTTTGCAAGCAGATCTACTACCAGGACAAAGACTAGTTTCTATTGAAGGTGATTTATGGAGATGGGATGGCTTTAGGCAGAGTGGAAACGACGCACCGTCTGCTGCGGCATTACGACTTCAACAAAAAAATCGTTTAGAAGAATTACGAACAGTGCTTGAGTCAGCAACGCTACGTTTGAAAAAATCTCAAGAAATTTTTGAACAAATTCACCAAGAATTAAAAAATATAGTCCAAGCAGATCAAGATGCGCGTGTAGAACGCAAATCTGCTGATGAGATGGCTACTAATGCAAGTCGTCAGATGTCTAAAGCTGAAGCTGATTGTGATATGCTTGCAGGTAAAGTGGAGGCTTTGAAATTAGCAAAAACAAGATTAGAAGAAGAAACGTATTCTGCTTCAGACGATTTTAGAGATGCTACTAGTGCTATATCAAATCTGGGTGATCTGGAAGTAGCTCGAGATTTGCTGGAGACAATTAAAGTTGCAGTTGAAGCTGCGCGAATGACAATGATGACAAAACGGTCAATGTTTGATGAAATTCGCAGAGAAGGTGAGTTGCGCACAAAAAGGCGTCAAGAAATTACACAAGAAGTTTCTGGATGGCGGCATAGATTAGTAACTGCGGAAAAACGTATTTTTGAACTTAATGAACGTAAAAACGAATCTGAATCAGAGCTCAAATTAGCATCTTCAGCTCCAGAAGAAATACATGCTAAACGTGATGAGTTGTCAAAATCAATTGAAGCAGCAAATGAGCGCTTGAAGGTTGCCTCAGATAATTTGGCAGCTGGTGAAAGTGAATTACGCAAAGCAGAGCAAGCAGAACGTGATGCTGAAAAGCGTGCATCTGAAAGTAGAGAAAAGCGTGCTCGGGCCGATGCAGTTTCGGAAGCATCAGTTATTCAAGTTTCTAATGCATCAGATAGAATACGTGAAGATTTGGATATAAATTCTGAAAGATTACTTGAAACATTAGATGCAGATCCAGATAAAATTCCACCAGCTGATCGTATTGAGGCTGATGTTATTCGCTTAAGGCGTCAAAGAGATGCTTTGGGAGCTGTAAATCTTCGAGCTGAGGAAGACGCAAAAGAAGTTAATGAAGAAAGAGATAATCTAGTCATTGAAAAAAATGATCTTGAAGAAGCTATTAAGGAACTTCGAGTTGGGATATCTAGTTTAAATAAGGAAGGCCGAGAAAGACTACTAGCGGCATTTGATGAGGTAAACATTAATTTCTCACGTTTATTCAGAACTTTATTTGGTGGTGGGGAGGCTAATTTAGTGCTTGTTGAAAGTGACGATCCACTTGAAGCAGGTCTGGAGATAATGTGTCAGCCACCAGGGAAAAAACTTTCTACTCTTTCGCTGCTTTCTGGAGGCGAACAAACCTTAACTGCACTAGCATTGATATTTGCTGTGTTTTTAGCAAACCCTGCACCAATTTGTGTTCTTGATGAAGTAGATGCACCTCTTGATGATGCTAATGTAAATCGATTTTGTGATATGTTGGATGACATGACTAGTCAAACGGACACTCGATTTTTGATTATTACACACCATGCAGTTACTATGGCTCGTATGGACAGATTGTTTGGAGTTACGATGGCTGAGCAAGGTGTTAGTCAATTAGTTTCAGTAGATCTTTCTGCTGCAGAAAAATTAATCGACTAATTAGTTTTTGATGTTTTATGGCTTCTAGAAAGTTTAATGAACAATAGAAGCCATAAGTTACCAATTAAAGCGTCCATCCTGTGATATGTTTAATTTCGCAAAAATCTTCAATGCCCCATTTTCCACCTTCACGACCATTTCCTGACTGTTTATAGCCCCCGAATGGTGAAGGACCTGCGCCACCATCTCCATTAATTCTTATCATGCCTGCTCGCATTGCACATGCAGCGCGCTTCGCTTTATCAGGATCTTGTGTTTGCACATAATTGGTTAACCCATAATCTGTGTCATTAGCTAGCTCATATGCTTGAGCCTCATTATCAAATGGCATCATTACAAGGACTGGTCCAAAAATTTCATCTCTTCCAACTGTCATATCGTTTGTGACATCAGCAAAAACTGTTGGACGAACAAAATAGCCTTTATTCATTCCTTCGGGCCGACCTAAACCACCAGCTACCAATCGTGCACCTTCTTTAATGCCTGCATCAATCATATTTTGCACTTTATCGTAATGTGGTCCTGAAGACATCGCTCCCATATGTGGGCCTTCAATTGCTGGGTCGCCAACAGTATGATTTTGTGCAACTGCAGTAGCAATCTCCACCGCTTCTTCATAATATGAACGTTCTACTAGCATTCTGGTTGGAGCATTACAGCTTTGGCCTGAATTATTGAAAACGTGCATAGTTCCACGCTTTACGGCTTTATCATCAGCATCAGCAAATACTATGTTCGCACCTTTGCCGCCAAGCTCTAGTGTCACCCGCTTTACAGTGTCCGAGGCAGCTTTAGAAATAAGAGCACCTGCTCTTGTAGAGCCTGTAAATGATATCATATCTATGTCTTGATGACATGACATTTGTGAACCAACACCAACGCCATCACCATTTAACATGTTGTAAACACCCGCTGGTACACCAGCATCATGCATAATTTCTGAGAATACATAAGCAGACAATGGAGAAACTTCTGAAGGTTTTAATATGCAAGTAGAGCCAGCTGCTATAGCAGGAATTACTTTCAAAAAGATTTGGTTCATTGGCCAGTTCCATGGGGTAATTAGTCCGGCTACTCCGATTGGTTCTTTAATGATTTTTTCTGATGGAATTCCCAATTGCAATAATGCATTGCGCATGTCTTCCGAAACCACGATTATTTTAGCGGCTTTTTGCGCCATGGCCAAATAGCGTGCTTTATAATTTTCGATGGTTTTATATTCGTAAGCATCGAAGCCATGAAAGTGAGCTACTAAAGGTATTTGAAGGCTTTCGCAAACTTCCGAAAAATTACAAGCGGTGATGCCATACTCAGCTAATACAACTTCAATTTTTTGTTTTACTAAAAAGTTTTTTAGCGCTTTTTGGTATTGCTGAAAATAAAATGAAGGAAAATATTTTTTACATGCACCACGAATCACATCGACCATAAACAAGCCATTGAAAATGGATTTGTTCATTTAAGCGCACAAATAGATGATTTGAATGGCGAAGAATAAATATATTCTTGTTAGGCACGGTCAAACATATTGGAACAAAAACGGCATTATGCATGGCCAGTACGACATTCCATTGAACGACACTGGAGTAAAACAAGCCCACAAAGTTGCCAATGAACTAAAGCATGAACACTTTGATCTTTGCTATTGCTCACCGTTGCACCGTGCAAAATCTACAGCCAATAAAATTTTAAGACATCATAGACACACAGAGAC
>ENA-OSIY01000802-OSIY01000802.1-marine-metagenome-genome-assembly--contig:-NODE-802-length-17255-cov-10.752416_pt1 | contig 17255 bp, 24 predicted proteins | sample MGYA00237884_ERZ534233 | MGnify/ENA primary metagenome ERZ534233 (study PRJEB26412, sample SAMN06343840) | marine metagenome | isolation source: estuarine water | place: USA: Columbia River Estuary... | reverse complement strand
CATTTAACACCCCATTGTCTTTGTAGTAAATTAATGTTATCCATATTACCCAACATAGGTAATGAAGTTAAATCTGTAGTAGGATATAACATTTGTTTTTGATTTTCAGAGGGAAAACCACCTTGCCAACCCGTAGGAATTTGTTCTTTGGTCATAGTATTTGTTTTTATATAAATACAACAAAAAACCCTCTCGGGTTGAGAGGGTTTTTCATATGTGATATTAATTGATATTAAATAACCTTTTTGTTTTTCAAACAAGTGTGTAAATCAGTCAATTCTGAAGTAACACTTGCAGAACCACTACCACTTGATGTTAAAAATCCTTCAATGGTTACCATGATTGCACCTGCCGCTGCAACGATTAATGCTGGCATGGTACCAACACCTGAAGCAAATAGAGCAGCTAACGCTCCCAATGCTGTTGCTCCTGCACCTGTGGTTAAAATGGCTAAGTGAGTATAACCATTACTTGTAATACAGTTTGTGATTTCAGCTGCAATTGATTTGCTTCCTTGACCACTCTTCGCCTTTGCAAGTGCAGCTGCTGCCATTGCTGAAGGTGATTCGTTTAATGGTTGTCTATAACCATATGAGGAATGTTGTTCCAATATTTGTTTTCTTTCTTCTTCTGTTAAATTAAAGTTTTTGTACATTATAGTATTTGTTTTTATATAAATATTATGATTTGAAATAAAAAACCTTCTCGGGTTGAGAAGGTTTCAATTTTGTGCCCAGTATATGCTAGTATTAATTCTAGTTGCTTTATCTAGTTCTAGTACTCTAGAAGCTAGTATACTAGAATAAATATCTAAAATTTTGAAAAATCTAAGCTCTTTTCTTTGTTGTTCTGGTATGACCCTTACGGATACAATTCTTTACAACTGGACCATTTTTGGTCTTAACAATTCTTTGGAAGTTGTGTGGGCGTACTGTAGTTGATTTTGACATAGTATAAAGTTTTTATAAAGATAAGTATATTTTATTCAATAATTTCTTTTGTATTGAATTGTTTTGTTTTTTCGGAATGGCATTCCATACATAACATTTGAAGGTTTTCGATAACCGTTTTTCCTCCATTGGTATGTTCGACGATATGGTCACCTTCCATTTCACCATATGACAAAGGTTCGGTCCCGTGGTATCTGCAACCGCCACCATCGAATCCAACACAAATTCTATTTTGTTCAATATATTTTATTTGTTTCTGTACCTGTGTAAACAATCTTTGGTGGTCGTACTCAATAAGTTTGCCAAACAACTCTCTATTGTCATATAGGAATGTTCTACGATTTTCGAATTTATGATCTTGACCTTTACCGAAATGACAGAAGAAACCTTTAAACCAAGTGTTATTGATTTCCATATCAATTATTTCGTAGTTACCTCCATGGTAATCGTCAAATCGTTTGTTATTGTAATAAGTTGTATGTAGAGTATCAAGAACGGATGTAAGGTACCAACTGTACTCATCAAAGGATTTAATTTCGTTCTTAAGATATAAATCATTCACAAAGGTAAGAACATCTCTCATACAACAAGCACCTGGACCAAAATGTCCATTGAAGTTGGTATAGTTATAAACCGTATCCGTCATAACGTTAAACAACTTATAGAAGGTTTTAAATTTACCACTATATTCATCTTCGGAATAGGAATGTATGGCACTATACCCATCGTCATTTGGGTCGTGTAAGGCATTTGGATTCATGAAGTGAAAGAAAATCTTTTCCACCAACTCATTAAACTTATTCTTACTTGACGTTCTTGAAACCAATAGAGATATTTGTTTCTCGACTGGGATATTATTTTTAAGTCTTTGAACGATATTGATATTTAAATCGGATGGAAATGCTCCTCTCTTTTCAGCAGGACTCAAAGCTGTACCATTATTCCATTTCTTAAAGACATAAGAACTGAGGTTACGTAATTCATTTTCATCCAAGTTATTATTGATGATAACTTTAACTGTAATAGTTTTTCTTTCAATCTCCCTACTAAACTCCTTCCATAGTTCCGCATTCTTAGGTCCCACGTTAAAGTACTTGGTTGATTCGGTAAGTTCTTTTGAAAAGTACTTGAAATCGGGATTGGTTAAAACTTCCAATAAAATACTACGAAGTCTTTGGTGACCGTCAGCCACGTGGTACTTGTCTCCGATTCTGATGAGTACAATCTCGGGTAATAAAGTTGGGGTGTGTAGCAAGGTGTGCATTAATGAACATATCTGAGGTTTGTTCCAACAATAGTCTCGTTGAAACCAATCCTGCAAGATTAGTTCACCTTCTTTATACATTTCACCCAATCTTCTAATGTCCCAATTCTCGGCATTCTGAAAGAATACCCTGTTCTGTGTTTGATAATTAATTACTGTTTCGTAAAGTTCATTGATTTTCATAATGTATTTCGGACATCTATGTCCATGTTTTTTTAAAATGTAGTTTATTTTACGAATATTGTGTACTCATATTCTAAAAAATTTACCGTTAATATTTATAAATCATGAAACTAATAGACATAATAAAGGAATCCCACTACGAGAAAATCGGAAAAGGTAATTGGGGGTCGGTGTATGAAAAGAACGGTAAGATATACAAACTAACCGAGGATGACACCGAAATATTAGTATCAAAGAGAATTTTAAAATTCAAGGGTGACCTTAAACACTTCCCTAAGATATATTCCATGAAAAAGACGGGGAAGAATGCATTTGATGAGGATAGATACATTATAGTAAAACACAAGTATAAACTTATCACAGATGTACCCGAATTTATGGATGTAGTGGATATTGTTAAAAAACATTCGAGTAACATCATGGCTCATATAGTTAATCAGAAAAACGACCTCTCAGAAGAAGTTAAAGACAACGATGTTTTATACGGTAACATACTTGGGATTATCCAAGAGTTCAATATGTTAAAATTGGGAGGTTTGGTGTTATTAGATTTCCACCTAAGTAATCTTGGTATTGACGAAGAAAATAATATAGTACTATTCGATTACTAACTGTTCCAACCCTTCTTAGGGTAATTATCAGATAACCATAACATCTTATTACTCTTTAATGCTTTATCAATCTGTCCTTTGATATCTTTCATATCAGTATATGCAATTCTCACCAATTTAATACCTTTCTTCTTACAATAGTTGTTTTTGTATTTATCATCCATTACACGTAATTGAAAATGTTCCTCGGTCTGTTTAAAGGTTCTTATAAAATGAAATCCACCATCAAATTCAAATATGGTGTTTAGTTCAGGACAATATGCATCAAATTTATATTTGTAACATTGAATTCCTTTCCAAGCGTTTGTACAGTCATCAAATCTTTTATCCTTTATTGTGTCATAACCTAAAGAATAAAGATATTGTGCCACAGCATCCTCACCTTTGGACGTTGCACATTTAGGACAACCTGATTTACTATATAAATGGGCACCGGATCTAATAGAAAAATCACCATGTCCTTTTTTTGGACAGGTTAAAATCACTTGATCAAGGGATTGTATATAGGGTGATTTTATCAAATCAATTTTCTCGTAGGTATATTTTGGTGTTCCATCTTTCAATTTATGTATACTACGAGAAAATTCAACCCATTCATCTTTTTTATATGATACTCTTTCTGTTTTCTTAAGTTTTCCACATTTGGGACAACCTACAGGTCTCTCTTGAGCAATTAAACTTTGTGCCAGTTTCACATTAAACAAACCGTGTTCCACACCATTCTCATCTTTTTTATGGCAGATGATATTTCTCACAGGTTCTTTACCCTTACCTTGTTTATAAATCATTTGACTATAATCGTATGTACCCTTACCGTTTACTTCTTCAGCCTTCTTTATAAATTCCTCACGTGTACGTGCTTTTTGAGTGAATGAATTTGCACGATATTCATTGGAACATTGTTTACAATACATGGGATTATTCTTTGTTAAGAACCACTGTGCCCTATTAATAGTAAATGGTCCATGTTCCACACCATTTTCATCCTTCCTGTGACAGATAATATCTACAGGTTCTTCACTTCCCTTGTATTCTAAGTTAGAATAGTCCCATCTACCCTTTCCCCATCTTTCTTCCGCCTTTTTTATAAACTTATCTTGATTATGACCAAAACGAGATGATGTGTTCTCAGCACCACACAATTTACAACCATCGTTTCTATTTAACATGTTGTTTAAAGCACCCACTTGTTGTGTACCATGTGGTTTACCGTCCTTACCTATTTTGTTACAATAAAAAGTTATAGGAACTCTAGAACCTTTATAAACTGTTTTGGAAAAGTCATAACGAGGAACTTTTTTACCATTAGGTAGTGTAACTAAATCATTCTTGAATTTACTCTTAACTCTTTGCATAAATTCGTCTTGAGTCACTTTTAACCCTTCGTCAACAACAGATTCAAATACAATGTCTAACAATTTCATATGTTATAAATATTCCCAAAAAATTCTGGAAAATTTTTTTTTCAGTTTAGGGGTGATATTTCCATTTTTCAACTTTTTTTCCGGAAAAATTTCTGTTACGGCATTGACCCCCCTATTAGAATGTCCAAATACCCCCTATATAAGGGGGGATACGGGGAGGGGGGACCCCCCACCTATGGGTATAGGGAGGTCTACCCAGTAATAATCCCCCTGTGTATCCTGAGGTCCCACATCTATTAGGAAAACATTAACATTCATATTTGGTATAATGAAACTAATGTTATATCTTTGTGTTCTAAAAACAAATGATATGAAAAAAGTATTCAGTTTAATTATGGTCATCCTACTATTCTCATCGTGTGTAGTTAATCGTCATCACAGACCGAAGACACCTCATTGTGTTGTTGGTAAAGTGAACTTGTGGAGATAAAAGATTAGTGTTTCCCCCTCCCCCAAACCCTCATCGTTAATTCGGTGGGGGTTTTTTATTTCTACCACAACCCGTTACCGGGTCATCATCAGGGAAATATTACTGGGTTGTTTTGGAAGGAAACCTGATTTTTTTCCTGATCGTTGTTTTTGTTTACTGGGGTACTGCGCACATTTAAGACTTTTTACTGCGCACATTTTAGGATTGTTACCCCAGGAATGTTTTTCACGACATCCAGGATTATGACTCAACTGGAAAACAACCCAGTAAGGTTTTTGTTATGATCACCGGACGATCAGAAAAAGTTACCCCAGTAATAAAAAAAGTTTGTAAACAACAAAAAAAATTTTTATCTTTATATTCTAAAAAAAAAAAATATTCATTCCGTCACCCCAGTAATATAGTTTTACTTTTCTCCGATTTTTACTTTTTCCAGAATCTTCCAAATTTTTTTTGGGTTTTTTTTATTTCAACACCCCAGTAATATTATTTTTACGAAGAAAAAAAAAAATTTTCCTGGTTTTCAAAAAAACCTTACTGGGGTAAAAAAAATACAGAGAAAAAAATTATAAAATTGAAATGAAATTACTGGGATGAAAAACCCGTATAAAAAAAATTTTCTAGTTTTTTCAAATAACCTTACTGGGGTGTACCCCAGGAATATATTTTCAGGGAACCTCACCTTCACAAAAGTTTAACAAAAAAAATTTTGAATAAACTGGTAATAGTGTTATATTTGTATACACTAAAAACAAAATGATATGACAACGGAACAAAAACTTTCCAGTTTGGGGGTACGAGAGTTTAACCCCAGTGATACTATGTATGTATTGTACAAAACACAAGGAGGTATTCCTTTTATGTGTTGGGGTGTTACAAAACTTATCCGTATAGGTTTAACGGAAGATGGTTATGTTAAGGGTATTCTATTGAAAGTAACGGGTGCGAAGTGGAAACAATTCGTATTGATTACTCTAAATGGTTTAGATTATTATGAAGTCCGATTGGTAAATGATATGATGGTTGTGGTTGAAACTATTGACCACGACATTATGTTTGATGAATTAGTTGATGTTATTGATAGGTTGATTGAAAGTTAGATTTGTTTTTCCATTCTTGTTTAATCCCTCGGAGTTTTTCTTCGGGGGATTTTTGTTTGAGGAGGAATCTCCGACACACCGTGACAGGTAAGATAATTTACTGGGATATTCAACACAGGAGTCTGAAGAAATTTATAACGATCATCGGTATTACATTACTGGGTATTACATGTATGATAGACCATTTTGGGACCCCGTCCAACGGAAATCAATTACTGGGTAATACATCCCAGTAAAATCGTTTTCACCTCTTGAGGAATCCTTCATTTACCTCTACCCCAGTAATACATTTCCATCGACAGACCGGTTAATAAATTTTTAGAAAGTTTTAACATTTTTATTTTGTATATAATGAAATTAGTTTTATATTTGTGGACACTAAACACATAAACAAATGGAAACATTAAAAAGAAAGGTTGGTCGACCTCGTAAAAACGAAACGACAACATTAAGAAATTTCGAAAATGAAATCTTAATGACAAAAGAAAAAATCAAAGAGTTAGAAAACAAGTATTATCAAAGTGAAACCTCTTTCGTTAGTAGAGTGGATAAAATCAAGGATAGTATGTTCAATGACTATATGATGAGAAGAAAAATCTACGAGGAAGAAGTGGAAAGATTAACTAAAAAGATTGTTAAGAAAGACACTAAAAAATTCGTTGAAGGTCAAATCGTGGTTAGAAAACATTGGAACAATGAAAATATCTTTGTTCTAATTACCAAAGTGTATGAAATGGATATGAAAGATAATTGGTGGGGTGATTGTGGTGGATTTAAATTCTGTACTATCGGTGTGAGTGGAGTTGGTACCAAGTCAGGTAATCAATGGTTTAATACCGAAGAAAGTAGGAATGTTGAAATCGTTTGTGATACACGAAACTTTGTAAAACTTTGTGAGAAGTATGGTATCAAGAAACCAAAGTTAAATAAGGTTAATATGGAAATCATATACGAGAACATATTCGGTAAGAAGTTGAATAACACATTTAATTACAACGACCTACACAAGTTGGGTATCTTAACTAAATAATATGGAAACATATAGAAGAACGTATTACGATACTAATTTCAACATATCAGTATATGTCAACAATAAGAAAGGTTGGGAAACAACAAGGTTGACAATTAAAAAAGGTAATAGTTGGGGTAACCGAGAAGTGTATCGTGATTTTAAACACGTTAACACTATCATAACCAACATTTATGGTTGTATGGTTGAGGTTGGAGTTAAAGGTATTACAATACGAGAGGTTATAAAGGACATTACAAATAAAATCATTTATAAAGATTAGTATTTGTGGTGTTAGTGAAAATCGGGGTATCAGAAATGATATCCCTTTTTTTTGTCCAAGAATTTCTACATCATCTTCCCATCCGGATATTTTACTGGGGTGAATCTCCCAGTAACGTATTTTTATTTTTCGTCAGATTTCTCATCAACACTTTCCCCAGTAATAAACTTTCCATCAACAGACCGGTTAATAAATTTCTTAAAATAAATTTGGAAGTTTAATATAATTGTTATATCTTTGTATCAACAAAAGAAACCAAATTAATCATATTAAAAAAAAGAAAATGAAAATACCAAATAACGAAAAACGTGCATTAACTATTGGTGCAATCTGTTGGGTGGTTCTTTTATCATATTTTACATTTCAAATGTTATAAATTATTTATTCACTCTTAAATTTAAATGTTATGTTAATCAAACTGACAAATTCAAATTCAAAAAGACCGGTGGTAATGAATCCACAAAATGTACATTCAATGTATGAAATCATTGACAAGAACACTGGTGAGCCTGTGACCAAAATCCACTTCAACGAGAATAGTTATATCATTGTAACTGAACGACTTGAAACAATTTATAACATTCATTGGACGGAATGTAAACAACAAGATTTAGACTGGAATGTCCAACCGATTGATGAACAAATGGAAAACTCCTTTGTTCCAAGACCGAGATATCCTCAACGTGTTTCTCGTAATGACTATCGAGATAACAATCGAGGAAGAAATTATAACACGTATGACACCTATAACCAAAACTCTTATTAAGATGAAAGAATTTATAGAAACCTTTGTGTGGACATATAAGAACGACCGAAGGGAATTTTGGGACGGCATTTTAGGCGTAATACTAATTGGCTTAACGTTTTATTTTATGTTTTGGTTTTTTATCCCTACATTTGCGTACGATATGTGACAATAGTTTTGTTTAATAGTGTGGTTAGTAAGTGAACCCTCATCAGAAATGGTGGGGGTTTCTCTTTTTAGGTGTATTACCGAATCAGCGCAAACGCAACTGCCGTTACAACAATGCAGATGGGACAATTTTACTGGGATGAACGTATGACATTTCCCAGTAATGTCGTGTCGTCTGCTTGTAAAAAACTACATCTTCGTATTACCCCAGTAATAAAAGCAATGTAACAACACGGGAAAAATTCTTTCACAAAATTTTAACAAATAATGTTTGTATATAAAAATAATAGTTGTATATTTGGGTACTAAACATCTAAACAAAATGACTACACAAATCACAACACAAAAAATGAAATTCATTGGGGACAATGAAGTCAAGGGTTGGTTCAAACTGACCGATGGTTCAAAAACAAATTTTCACATTCAAGGAAATGGGGAAGTTAAACAATGGGGAGATTCAAACAATAAAGACATTCATCCTGTCGTTATTGGTTTAATGGAAATGTTATTTTCTAACGAATAAAATCTTTAACAATGTTTGAACTATTAAAAATCAGAAAAGAATTAGTTGGTAAAAGAATTAGATTAATTCTAATGGATGATGACCCAAAGACAAACCCTATTCAACCTAACACAATGGGTACGATTGTATTCGTTGATGATATGGGTTATTATGGTGTGAATTGGGATAACGGAAGAAGTTTATCCGTAATTCCCGAAGAAGATAAGTTTGAAATAATGTATTAGACTCGACACAATTTATTAGAAACCCTCGGACTTTTAGTTCGGGGGTTTTTTGTTTGGAAGAAGAAGTGGAACCTGAGTCTCCAGGAAAAAATTACTGGGTATTACATAACAACGACCATTGGATCAGATCCTCCAGGAAAAGTTTCCTGGGGTAAACGTATTACACCCCAGTAATATCGAACACATCGAACACAGATTTTTTCTTTATACCCCAGTATTTTATTTCTTACAACCTTGTAATTTTTTTTTCTTCGTTTCCCCAGTAATTTATTTTCTGGATCACGGGGAAAAAAGTTATCCACAATTTGTCCACAAAAAAAAATTAAGAATGTGGATAAAAAAATATTAAATATATTTTGTTATATTGGATAAAAGTTGTAATTTAGAGTATTGAAAAAATAAACAAAAAAAATGTTATGAAAAAAGAAACCAAAAAAATTACCCACGAGGAATTGTTAGTTTTGTTGATGAATGTAGATAGACCTACATTTACGAATGTTGTTAGTGAAGTTTTCCCAAAAATGAATAAAACGGGAAATCCTTATTTTGGTAAACTTGTAAAGAAATCCAAAGGAAATTATTTCATTGGTGGAAGTTACGAAGATATGGTAAACAAACGAATGGAAAAGGAAGGAATGGAACCGACCTTTGAAAGTAAGGAATGTTCAGTTGGTACACACATTTCAAAATGTGTTCAGTACAATGACAACACGAAAAAACATTACCTACAATATTTCACCTTTGAAACAAGTAAACCGAAATCTACTTTTGAATTTGAGGGTAACGAAATTGACAAACAATTATTTGAAAGTTTTATGGTTAAGAAGTCCGAGAAATCAAGACAACCACAAGACAACAAACATCAACCACAATCTTTGACAACAACAAACATCAAAGAAATTACATTGGAAGGTGTACATTATGAAGTTGAATAAGTTAGTTCCCCCACTAACCGAAGTCCACTCCGAAAGGGGTGGATTTTTTTTGTCCAAGAAATTTTGGTTCGGAGAAATTGTGTTTTAATTACTGGGTATTACAAGAAGAACCATCTCCAAGAAGACAGAGTCGAAAAATTACTGGGGTATCCTTGTCATACATCCCAGTAAATTATTTTACCTTCACGGGTATCCAAAATTCTTTGACAAAGTTTTAACAAATTTATTTTAGATATTACAATAATAGTTGTATATTTGTGTACACTAAAAAATAAACACAATGAAAAGAAAATTTGAATTGGTGGTCGAACACGATAACGACCCGATGAATCCACGAACCGATTGGGATAACATTACTACTATTGTATCTTTTCACAAAAGATATGATATTGGTGACAAAACAGACTACAAGTCAAGTGACTTTAATAGTTGGGATGAATTGAAGGAACAAATTGAAAGTGACCACAAAGTCCTTTTGATTAAACCTTTGTATATGTACGACCATAGTGGAATTACTATTAGTACAAGTCCGTTCAGTTGTCAATGGGATAGTGGTCAAGTTGGTTGGATTTTCATTAGTGAAAAACAATTAAACAAAATGTGTGGTAAGGATTTTGAAAGGGGTGAGGAAAATTTAAGTTTGATTATGAATAGTGAAGTTAGAATTTATGATGAATTCTTAACGGGTGAAGTTTACCAATACAAAGTTTATGAAATTGAAACTTGTGATAAAGGTCACGAACACAAAACATTAGTTGAATGTTGTGGAAGTTATTATAGTGAGGACGATTGTTGGGATGAAGGGAAGTCCGTATTACAACATTTAGAAGGAGTAGTTGTGTAGAAATACATAGGTTGGAAAGGTGAAGAAGGGTAGTCGAAAGACTATCCTTTTTTTTTGTTCGTATCAGGTCCTCGACCGGTTCGACGTATTACTTTACTGGGGTGTTTACCTTTACCCGTAAGTCAGGTCCTGAGCTGATCGTTGTATTACTTTACTGGGGGTGTTTACCCAGTATTAATTTCCAGTAGGTCCCTGAACTGGAATTCTTGTATTACCCAGTAATGTATTTGGATTACCAGGGTCAGACGAAAAAATAAATTTGTTTTATAATAATAATAGTTGTATATTTGTATTCACTAAAAAATAAATGATATGAACAAAGAAGAAAAACTTTTAGGAATTGTAAACGAAGTAATCGTTGACAGACTTACTCAATTGATTGAGGAAATGTCGGATAACGAATTTATTGAAATGGTTTGTAATATGTACTATGACCAAACGGGTGAAGACCTTAATGATGGTACTGATGATGAATTTGACGAACATGAATATGTTAGTGGAGTTGTCGGTACTCGTGTTCTCCCCTTACTACTTAAAGTATGTGAATGGAGTGTAGGTAAAAACATTCCTACCGAGTAATCATCAAACCTCGAATTGAAACCTCAACAGAAATGTTGGGGTTTTTTTATGTCCACAGATTTTCCATCTCCGATCGTCCCGAAAAATTACTGGGGTATATCCGTATATATCCGTAATTATCCATAAACGTATCCGATTCCCCAGTAATATCAACAGCTCTGATCACAGGTGGATCCTCACCAAAAAAATTAATTAGTTTTTTTTAAAAATAAATTTGGATTATACCCCAGATTGATTTATCTTTGTCATACAATCATTTATTAAACCATAAAAATTAAACAGATGGAAATCGTAGAAAACAATCGGGTTAATCAGTTCTTGGATAGAACTGGTTTAAATTGGAAAGTCCGTACCGAAGGACTTCAAACTTCGTCAGGAATTATTATCCCTGATAAAATTGGTATCGTTCGTGAGGATGATAGTACAATCTTGGGTATTCACTCTAATGGTTATGTACCATATCAGAATGACCAAATGATGGAACTATTATTCAAAGTGTCCCAACAAACTGGACTTGACGTTCACAAAGGTGGTTTGTTCGGTGGTGGACGTAAAGTGTACGTTCAATTAAAATCTAATGACTTAACTTTGGGGACGGATAGAATCGAGGGTTATGTTACTGGGATTAATTCTTTCGATGGTTCGACTTCATTATCGTTCGGACCTAGTTCGAAAACTATCAGTTGTCAAAACACGTTCTTTGGTGTGTACAAAGATTTGGATTCAAAGGTACGTCATACAAAGAATATGGAATTAAAGATTGACGACATTTGTCGACAAATCGAGGGTGTAGTACAAGAAGAAACCAACGTATTCGGTTCTATCGTTAAGATGAGTGAAACTCGTTTCGATGATGTTATCAAAGATAGAGTAATCAAATCATTATTTAATATCGAAAGAAATGTAGATATTAAGGATGTTGATTCATTATCTACCGTGACTCAAAACAAATTAAGTAGATTCTATATCGACCTTAATGGTGAGATTCAAGAAAAGGGTGATAACATTTGGGGTTTATTTAGTGGTGTCACAAAATATACTACTCATAGTATGGGTAAGGGTGACAATTCTGAAAACAAGATGTTCGGTACATACGGAAATCGTGAACGTCAAATCTTCAAACAACTTGTAGAAATGGTGTAAGACATAGGTTAAAGATTATATTGGTGAAACCCTCGGACTTTTAGTTCGGGGGTTTTTTGTTTGATGAACCCGTCACACTGTGAACCGGGTCGGAACTTTACTGGGGTGTATTACCTGTGCACTGTATCTGCACAGCAACAGCGCTCAAGTTTACTGGGGTGTCCCAGTAATGTTCACCTGCGCACAGTGCCTGGACCATGAGTTATTTGTATTACCCCAGTAATGTTCCCCCTGTGATCACAGGTGAAAAATACTCTCGAAAAAAAGTAAAATAATATTTGGTTTATAGTTTGGTATGTTGTATATTTGTGTTCACTAAAAAATAAATGATATGAGTATGTTAGAAAACATTAGAACTTACAAAGAGTTCCTTCAAAAACAAATCGAGGACAGAAATAATTTTCTCGAAATCGTTTCAACAAAAATTGTTGATGGTCTAACTGAACACCTTAATGGTTGGGGTTGGGAACGTAAAGGAAAAAGTGGTGGACTTTACGGAGACAAAATCAAAGGGGTTAAGTACACCAAAAACTTCAATGGTAAAAGTATTGTTATTGAATATCGTAATAACTTACGACTTGATAATGATGGTCTTTATTATAGTGGTGGTTACAACGAGTTTATCCACAATAAAGAAGTTGGTAATTCAATAGAAGTTTTTCGAATGACACAATTCTATTGGAATGGGGAAACTGAAAGTGGTTGTAATTTAGACGAGGTACTTCAACGAATGGATGATTTCTATTCTAAATAGAAAACACACACCAAATTTAAGAGGTGGGACGAAAGTCTCACCTTTTTTTATGTCCACAGATTTCTCGTCCCTGATCATCCCATAACATTACTGGGATATTTTCTTATTACCCCAGTAAACATTAGCCAGATTTGCGCGCGCTGATCAGGAAATTTGCGCTGGTTAACAATTCAACCCAGTAATGTTTAGGGATGATCGGGCTGGAGAAAAATTCTTCGAAATAAATTTGGTAAAATAATATTATTGTTTTATCTTTGTCTTACACTAAAACAAAAAGATATGGAGTACAAAGTATTAACAAGTTCATCCCCCGAAGGATTAACGGAGAAAATCAACAACCTAATTAAAGATGGTTGGAAACCTATGGGTTCACACCAAGTTGTGGAACAACATAGACAAAATAGGTATAGTGGTTTACAACACCAAGACACCTTAATTAAACACGAATATTCAATTAGTATGGTTAAGGAATTTAAACCGAATGTAATTGAAGTGGATGTTGCTTTTTATCATCCTGACGATAATGAGGAAATAAAAATTTATGATGAGGAAGGAATGAGGGAAGAATTTGAATATAAATTAGATTGTGTCATTAAAAATGCAGGACTATGACAAAGTACGAAGTATTATCACCCGATGGGTTTACGATTGAATTCGATAGACCTTATTATACCTCAAAGAAAAAAGCATTTGAGGCATTTGATAAGTGGAAAAAAAGATATGAAGTTCAAGGATATTATAGTTCCAATAATGGAAGAATATCTTTGGATGAATTAGAAAATTATTGTACCTTTAAAACTTCATAAAAATATAGATATGAAAACATTTAACTTTCATTTAGACACCAAGATTACTACTTGGATGAGAACCGAATTTGAAATCGAAGCTAAATCATTGGAGGAGGCTAAACAAAAGGCGATTGAATTTCATTTAGAAATGGGAACCACCGAATTGCCTTGGGAAGAAAATATGGACACCCAAGAACCAATGAGTGTCGAGGAAAATGATAACCAACCTACGGAGGAGTTGTATGACGAGGAAGGTAATATAATTTGGGATAATACTAAATCAATTTAAAAATGGAAAATTCAGAAATCATTAATCGTATTACAGACATACTAAAAGTCAACGGATGTTTTAGTATTGGAGAATTAGAAGGTGAGAATAGTATTCTTGTTGGTACACTAGGTAACTATGTTGGGTTGGGTGAATATTTCACAGAAGATTATGTGGAAGTAAATGTGTACGAGCCTCGTTCAAGTAGTTCAGACGCTATCGACACCTACGAAGAAAGTTATTGGGAGTTGAATGAGAATGTGTTGGAGGATGTATTACTCCTATGTGAGCAGTGGGAAGCTGAATGTATTAGGACAGAAAAACGAATTAGTGATTAGTGTTTATTAGTGTGAACGATTGGGTGGACAGAAATGTTCACCCTTTTTTTTGCGTATTACTCTCAGCGCAAACGCAGCTCGGACCAGCGCACAAGTTTACTGGGGTACATCCCAGTAATTATTCACCTGTGATCTGCATGCAAAATCTGTGTTGTATTACCCCAGTAAAGTTAGACCAGTGCTGCGCGCATGCGCTGACTCAAAAAAATATTTAAAAATAAATTTGGAATATAAAAGTATTAGTTGTATATTTGTGTACACTAAAAAATAAAATAATGATTTACACTACTAAAGCTCAAGCAAAAAGATTAACGGGTATATCTTATTTAGGTTCCGTTAATATGACGACCAAACATCAGAAGGCATTCAAGTACGATGAACTAACATATAGTTTGTACTTAGCACCTGCAAAAATGAGTGGCTACGAGGTTTGTCCTATGAGAACGAAAGAATGTACAAAGTTATGTTTGAACGAATCAGGGATGAACACGATGAACATGAACGGAGACAAAATTAATCAGTCACGAATTGCAAAAACTAAATTGTTTTTTGAACACAGGGAATTTTTTGTCAATTGGTTGTTTGATGAAATCAAGTCCGCAGAAATGAAAGCTAAAAAACTGGGATACAATTTTTCTGTTAGATTAAACAATACATCAGATATAACACCTGAATCGTTTTATCTTCATGTAAATGATAAACCCGTTAATATATTACAATACTTCCAACACATTCAATTCTACGATTATACAAAAGTTCCCAAAAGAGTTGAACTGTTAAAGAAGTATAAGAACTACGATTTAACTTTTTCTTATAGCGGTCACAATTTAAATGATTGTCATTCGATGTTAAATAAGAACATAAGGGTGGCAGTTGTTTTTAATAAGGTACCTAAAACATTTTGGGATAGAAAGGTAATCGATGGGGATTTGTATGACATGAGGTACAAAGATAAAAAGAATGTAATAGTCGGACTCAAATATAAACGAGTTCGAACTAAGTTAACAAAGAATAAATTTGTTATTGAACTTTAATAAATGTCCTCACCGAAAGGTGGGGATTTTTTTTGCTTATGCTTCCGACGCAGCGCGCAACAGCGCTCAAGTTTACTGGGGTAATCCCAGTAATGTTTAGCCAGTTTTGCAGATCATGCGCTGATCAGATCCGTATTACACCCCAGTAATGTTTAGGATTATGCATGTCGCCGGCAAATATTTTTAAAAAAAGTTTAAAATAAATTTGGTGGGTAATAAAAAAGTATTATCTTTGTACTATAATATTAATCACAAAAAAAATCTATTATGGGAACTCGTTCAACTTACCGCATCATTGAGGAATACTCAACAGGTAAAAAAGTAAAAAAAGTAAAACAGAATGAAATCTGTTTAATCTATCGTCAGTACGACGGATACCCAACAGGTCATCCACTTGAAACCGCTGAATGGTTATCAACAGGGAAAGTCGTTAATGGGTATGGTGCTAATGAAAAGAAATTAGTATTCAACGGGGCTGGTTGTTTAGCGGCTCAACTCATTTGGAAATTAAAAGCTGGTGAAACAGGAAACACCTATGTACAATCTTTGTCAAGTCGTGGAAATTCTTGGGAAGATTATCTTTATGACATTATTGTCAAAGAAGATTATTCCATTGAGTTTGTTTGTTATGAGAACGATACAACTAAAACTGAATTGTTTCGTGGTACTCCAAGCGCATTTGTTAAAAAATATAAAAAAGAAGAAGTTGAGAAAGCATAAAGTTAGATTCAATCTCGGAAAGGGAGAGAATTATATGAAATGGAAAATTGAGTACAACGACGGCAGGGTGGAATATCACCACCCTGCTGAAGTTCAGTTAATGCTAACTGATTGCGTTCTAAAAAATAACAGGACAGCAGCACAGAAGATATTTACTGGGGAAACTACCAAAGTCGTTTGTGCTTATGTTCTTTGTAAGGGAATTGAAATTCTTACAGAAGATTTTATTCCTGAAACCACAGCACATTTAAAATACAATCCAAGAGTTACGCCGTTTTGGAATTTAAATGGAATGAATGCGGATGGGAGTGAGTACAAAGAATTGTTTACGATTGATAGTAAACTTTTCATAAAATAATTTGGTAAAATAAAATTAAAGTTATATCTTTGTATTATTAATTCACACTTAAATTTAAAATCATGGGACTAGACATGTATCTGTACAAAAAAACTTATGTACAAAATTGGGAACACAACCCACCTGAACAACATCACCAAATCGAAATCAAACGAGGGGGTGTATTACGAACCGACATCAAACCAAATCGTATTTGTTACATTACCGAACAGGTAGCATATTGGAGAAAGTTCAATGCGCTTCACGGATGGTTTATTAATAATTGTGGTGGTGGGGTTGATGAGTGTCAAGACATTTCTGTTGATGAAGAAAAATTGAAGGAGTTGTTGGAAACTCTAAAAGAAGTTAGTTCTAATTTCACTAAAGCTGATGAGCTTCTTCCACCAACACAGGGTTTCTTCTTTGGTAGTGATGAGGTTGATGAGTATTACAAAGAAGAAGTAAACTCAACTATCAAAATCATTGAGGACTTGTTAGAGGAAAACGAACAATCTAAAGAATATGGATTGTACTCTGGTGACTTTGAATACAGAGCTTCTTGGTAAAATAAAATAACGGGGATATTATTTGGAATAATAGT
>ENA-OSIY01000800-OSIY01000800.1-marine-metagenome-genome-assembly--contig:-NODE-800-length-17277-cov-7.825756_pt1 | contig 17277 bp, 18 predicted proteins | sample MGYA00237884_ERZ534233 | MGnify/ENA primary metagenome ERZ534233 (study PRJEB26412, sample SAMN06343840) | marine metagenome | isolation source: estuarine water | place: USA: Columbia River Estuary... | reverse complement strand
CCGTAGAAAGTTACAACTGAATCAGTAGCCGATGGTGTTTGTTGTAATGAAAGAGTGAGCGAGCTAGAAGCAGCTTGGACCTGCGGTGATTCAATGAGCAGAAGTGTCAGCACGATAGCTGTGATTGCGGCTCGGATCTTCATCGCTCACTTATTTCTACATCGATAGCCAGCACAGAGTTAATCGCTGCAATGAGAATCTGCTGTTGCTTCAATCGCGTCTCTGAAAATTCGTGAGAGCTTGAAAGCTTACGGGCATCTGAAAAATCTAAAGTAAGGGTCCGACCATCAAAGTCGGCCAATCGGGCATCAAAGAATGCAATCCATGAAACCCTATCAACTTCAAGAACTGCATCGAGAACTTCGTTCCATCGATTGCGTATTTCTTGCAGTTCCATAGGCGCAAACTTTACCTATGAACGCTGGTGGTTAGTGGTGTGGCGCGCCTAACCAGCGGTAATACTCACCAACAAGTTGCACTCTCATATTCATATTCGCATCTGGCTGCACATTCAACTCCTGTGCCACTCGTGAAATTACTTGTTCCACAGACTTTTCACTGACATAACGAGTACGCCCTATCTGGGCATTAGTCATTCCATCTGCAACTAATCGCAGCACCTCGGCCTGTGTGTTGGTCAAGTGGGCCATCAAGACCGCAACTCCATGATCTTGGAATGAAGTATTGCCATTAATCCATGTCACTTTGTGTTTTTCAACAGCTGCAATCTTTGATTCTCTTATCGCATCGCATAAGACTGTGAAGTCTACGATCGACTTCTTAACAAGTATTTTTGTGCCAGTGGGAATTTCATCGTTGGATTCACCCATGAGGCGAAAATCAGGACAGCTAGTGAGAATAACGATTCCAATGAGTGGATTAACTTTGCGCATACTGGCTGCGATCTTTACAGCAGATATACCGACACTGTTCATATCAAGCAGAACTACATCTGGTTGCAATCGGCGAAGCAAATTGATTGCAACAGTCTCACTTTTAGCTTCCCCAATCACATCAATCTCATGTAAGCGTAAAGCTGCAACTAGTGTGGACATTTCAAAAGCATCATCGACTACAACTAATATTCGATCACTCATGTCTTTAAGGTTAAACCTAAAATAGATACTTAATCCTTCATAACGAGATTACTTAATGGATTGAGAGTTGGCACTAGAAATGTGCTCTGTGATCACTTTATAGAAATGGGGCTATCCCTAGATGCACTCGTTGCACCATCTTTTGCAGTTAGATATTACGCAGAACAAGCAAATATACCGAGAACCCCAAAACTGTATTACTGGTCACGTTCAGAAGGGGTGATGACGTATTTGGCTGTGTCATAGACGGTCCACCTCTTTATCATTCTGGTGAGGAACTCAGCCTTTTTCTCATAATTTGCGAGCCTGTACTGCTGCATCCATACTTAGCGCTATTCAAGGCAACAAACAGGGGGAATCATGGACGCAAAATGCCCAGTAGCACACGGTGCAAACACTCAAGTAAGTGAGTCAAACACATATTTGTGGCCCAAGGCGCTCAAGCTAGATATTTTGCATCAACACGATCGCAAGACAAACCCTCTGGGAGAAGATTTTGATTACCGCAAAGAAGTTAAAACTTTAGATTTTGCTTCAGTGAAAAAGGATCTGCATCAATTCATGACTCAAACACAAGAGTGGTGGCCAGCAGACTGGGGTCACTACGGTGGATTGATGATTCGTATGGCATGGCACTCAGCTGGTACATATCGTGTTGCCGATGGTCGCGGAGGCGCAGGCACAGGAAGTTTTAGATTTGCTCCTCTTAACTCATGGCCAGATAACGGCAATCTAGATAAAGCTCGTCGATTGCTTTGGCCAATTAAGCAAAAGTACGGAAACAAACTCAGCTGGGCAGATTTATTTATTCTTGCCGGAACTATCGCTTATGAAAGCATGGGCCTAAAGACTTTCGGATTTGCTTTTGGTCGCGAAGATGTTTGGCACCCAGAAAAAGACATCTACTGGGGTTCAGAATCTGAATTAATGATGCCAAGTGATGAGCGATATGCAGACACAACAGATGCCAGCTCATTAGAAAACCCACTTGCTGCAGTTCAGATGGGATTAATTTATGTCAATCCTGAAGGCATCAATGGAGTTTCTAATCCAGCATTAACCGCGCAACATATCCGTGAAACATTTGCGCGTATGGCGATGAATGATGAAGAGACCGTTGCCTTAACAGCAGGTGGACACACAGTTGGAAAAGCCCACGGAAATGGTGATGCATCATTGTTGGGTCCAGCACCAGAGGCTGCAGATATTTTTGAGCAAGGTTTGGGATGGAATAACCACACAAAGCGTGGAGTTGGTCGTAACACTGTAACTAGTGGCATTGAAGGTGCTTGGACAAGTGAGCCTACTAAGTGGGATGCCGGTTACTTTGAAATGCTCTTTAAGCATGAGTGGGCACTTGTGAAATCTCCAGCTGGCGCACATCAATGGGAGCCAACAAATATTGTTGAAGCTGACAAGCCAGTAGATGTCGAAGATTCATCAATTCGCTATAACCCAATGATGACAGATGCAGATATGGCGATGATTATTGATCCAATTTATTTGGAGATCTCTAAGAAGTTCCATGCAGAACCTGCACATCTAGATGATGCATTTGCGCGTGCTTGGTTTAAATTAACCCACCGCGACATGGGTCCAAAGATTCGCTATATCGGACCTGATGTTCCAGCAGAAGAGCTGATTTGGCAGGATCCAATTCCTGCAGGAACAACTTCTTATGATGTTGGCGCAGTAAAGGCAAAGATTGAATCAAGCGGACTCTCAGTTTCAGAGTTGGTATCAACTGCTTGGGACAGTGCGCGAACATTTCGTGGTTCTGACCTTCGCGGTGGAGCAAATGGATCTCGTATTCGTTTAGAGCCAGCCCGTAAGTGGGAAGGCAATGAGCCTGCACGATTAAACAAAGTACTTGCTGCTCTGGAGCCAATTGCACAAGCATCTGGTGCCAGCATTGCAGATGTGATTGTTTTGGCTGGAAACATAGGAGTCGAAAAAGCAGCCGCTGCTGCTGGAGTAAAGATTTCAGTTCCCTTTACACCAGGTCGCGGCGATGCAACACAGGCACAAACCGATGTTGCAAGCTACGGTGTTCTGGAACCCATTCATGATGGATTCCGCAATTGGGTGAAGAAGGATTACGCAGTATCACCAGAAGAATTACTACTGGATAAAGCTCAACTTCTGGGCCTCACCGCTCCTGAAATGACAGTGTTGATTGGCGGAATGCGCGTGCTTGGTACTAACCACGCAGGCACATCTCATGGAGTCTTTACAAAGAATGTTGGCGCACTTTCAACAGATTTCTTTGTGAACTTAACTGACATGAAGTACGTGTGGGAGCCAGCAGGGGAGAACCTCTACAACATCCGCGATCGAAAGAGCGGAGCTGTTGATTGGACAGCCACACGTGTGGATCTAGTCTTTGGCTCTAACTCAATTCTTCGTTCATACGCCGAGGTTTATGCACAAAACGATAACAAGGAAAAGTTTGTCAAAGACTTTGTTGCTGTGTGGACCAAGGTAATGAACGCAGATCGTTTTGATCTGCAGAGTTAATTCTTAGGGTTCTTACGTGGGGCGGGTCGGGCTCGAACCGACGACGACAGAATTATGAGTTCTGGGCTCTAACCAACTGAGCTACCGCCCCTAAAACTTCTTTGAGTATATGCGTATGTTACGGGGCTAAATCTATAGTGGCAAAGATAAGGTCAGACATATGAATCTGCGCCGTATTTCCAGGCTCCTTGCCCTTGTGATGTTGCTTCCACTCAGTAGCGCAAACGCTGCACCAATTTACGTTTTTCCAGTGGCAGGCTGTGAAGTCAACTACGCCAGAGCTCATCATGATTATGCAGCCACAGATATTTTGGCTAAGGCCGGGTGCAAGTTTGTGGCACCCATTAATGGTGTGGTCGATGAAGTAAATCGAACTGATATTTGGAGTGGAAAGTCTAATTTAGGTATTGATCGCGGGGGACTCTACGTTTCAATCATTGGTGAAGATGGTGTTCGCTATTACGGATCTCACTTGCGATCAATTCCAGCAAGTATTCAACCCGGTGCTGTTGTTAAAGCTGGGCGTTTTCTAGGAACTATCGGCTCATCCGGCAGTGCGCGCGGTACTGCGCCTCATTTACATTTTGGAATCTCTTGGCCAACTCCGCCTCAAACGTGGTGGGTGCGGCGCGGAGAAGTACTGCCATGGAAATACTTAGATGCATGGAAAGCTGGAAAAGATTTATCTCCAGTAAAAGAAGTGAATGCACGTAAGTTAAAAGTTGGAGAGATTCCACCGGTACCAAAAAAATAACCCCCACTGTTTCCAGTGAGGGTTATTTGTAAAGCGGTTTAATTAGGCAGGATTAACTGCATCAGCCTGAGGACCCTTTGGACCCTGTACGACCTCAAATGAAACTGCCTGACCCTCTTCAAGGGACTTGTAACCGTTTCCTTGGATTGCTGAGTAGTGAACGAATACATCTTGTCCGCCACCATCAACTGCAATGAAACCGAAACCCTTTTCAGAGTTGAACCACTTAACTGTGCCTGTTGCCATGTTTTTACTTTTCCTTCGATATGTGGGTGTTCCGAGAAATCCTCGGATCACGGTCTTCCTCTTGCGCCAGCGATACCGAATATGTGTTACATGAAACGGGTACTGATTAAGCGTCCGACTGAGGTGAACTCTACCGCCTACTGACCCGTATGCCTAAAGTGGGGCTGGACAGTTTGAGCGTGCACGGTGTTCAATTAAGGCACTAGTAAGAGCAAATGCAGCTGGGGAAGGTCGCATTTGGCGCCCTTGCTAGGAGATTCGTATGCAACGTCTTGTCACGCCTTCTGCCCAATTATCGGTGCGGGGCTTACTTACTATTCATTCAGCACCCTCTGCGCTGCGCGCTCATATTGATTGGGCGATACAAAACATCCTTGGCTCAGATGCGCAGTTGAATTGGTTACCTCAACCAATAATGGTGGGCACATTTAAAAGTAAATGCCAGTGGAGCGCTCACGGTGGATCTGGCGCAGAAATTGCGAGCACATTGCGCAGTTGGCATTACTTAAACTTTGAAATCATCGAAAACCATGAAAATGGTGGAGAGTTATTTCGCTTCACGCCAGAGCTTGGAATTCACAGAGCAGTCACTGATCTCAGCGGTGGCGTGCTTCTCAATGAGTATGCGATTAATAATGTGATGCAAAACGCTTTTGATGAAGATTCAATGCGAGAAGGTTTCGCTCTGGCTATGGGAACGCCCTGGGATGCACAGCTAGAGAAATTTAGGGGTGCTGGCATGGCTGAGGTCGCTCGCTTGCACGCAATCTAGTTAGATAGAATAAAGCTATGAGCCAACTTAATGAATCCCCGATTATCACAGTAGAACGCCGTAAGGCAGTAACAATTATTGTTTCAGCAGTAATTATTGCGCTCGCACTAGGCGTTGGATTAACACAAGTTGGAACGGGTTTTGCAACACGTGCCGGTAATGGAATTACTGTCACAGGATCTGCCAAAACAAGTGCAGTTGCAGATAATGCAGTCTGGACTCTCTCTGTCAGCCTTTCATCTCCAACAGTGGGTGCTGCAGTCAAGAAAGTAGATGCAGATGTTGCAGCCCTTTCTTCATATTTAACTCAAGGTGGCATAGCAGCAGATGCTCTGACTCTTGGCGCAGTTTCAACTTATGCCAATGAGGAGTATGTGAACGGTAATTCAACAGGCCGTATTCTTTCTTATCGCGCTTCACGCGATGTCACGGTGCGCACAAGTGATGTTGAGTTGGTTTCAAAGCTGAGCCAAGGAATTGGTTCATTGCTTGGAACTGGAATTAACGTCAACAACTATGGACCTCAGTACTACATCTCTAACTTGCCAGAGCTTCGCCCAGAGTTAATGAGCGAGGCGATGAAGGATGCAAAGCTTCGCGCTGAATCACTAACAAAGGCTGTGGGTAGCTCACTTGGATCATTGGCCAATGTAAAAGCTGGTCCCATTCAGATCACAACACCTGATTCAACGATGACAGCAGATTACGGTGCGTATGACACAAGCACTATCAACAAGACTGTTAGTGCAACGGTTTCAGTTACTTTTAATACAAACTAAAGCGGGATATTGCCGTGGGCACCACGGCGATGCGGCGTCTCAGCAATAATTTTTGCTAACGCACTGCGTGTAAGTGAAGGCTCGATAATCTCATCGACTGCGCCTATTTCAACTGCGCGTGTAACACCGCCAGAAATCTTCTCGTGCTCTGCAGCTAGCTCTAACTCCATCGATTCACGTTGTTCTGCTGGCAAATCCGCCAAAATACGGCGATGCAACACACGAACGGCTGCAACTGCGCCCATTACTGAAACCTCTGCTTCTGGCCAAGCAAATACACGGGTTGCACCTAAAGCCTTTGAATTCATCGCAACGAATGCACCACCGTATGCACGGCGAGTAATTAATGTAACGCGGGGGACAACAGCTTCACCAAATGCATGCAAGAGCTTTGCGCCACGTCGTACCGCGCCTTCCCATTCCTGTCCTGCGCCAGGTAAGAAGCCCTGAACATCTGCAATAACAATAAGAGGAATTCCAAAAGCATCACAGGTTCGAACAAAGCGTGCTGCTTTCTCTCCAGCAGCTGCATCTAATACACCGGCGATGTGTGCTGGATTATTAGCTAACACTCCAACAGTTGCACCACCTAAGCGGCCAATAATTGTTGTCATATTAGGTGCCCACATTGAAAGTAGCTCAATATGTTCTGTCTCTTTATCTAAAATCGCATCAACTAATGGGTGCACTTCATAAGTGCGCACCTTTGATTGCGGAACAAATACTGAAAGATCAATATCGGCCACATCAGCTTTCATAACCCCATGATTAGCAAAGAGTGCAGTTAAGTCGCGCACGTCATCAATTGCCTCTTGTTCAGTGGGAGCAATGATGTGTGCAAGACCGCTGTTTTTGCGGTGAGCCTCAGGTCCACCCAGCAGCGCCATATCAATATCTTCTCCAGTAACACTCTTAACAACATCAGGGCCAGTAACAAAGATGCGACCCTCAGGAGATAAAACAACAATGTCAGTTAACGCTGGTCCGTATGCACCGCCACCTGCAGTCGGTCCAAGAACAAGTGATAACTGCGGGATTCGTCCACTTGCAGAGATCATTGATTGGAAAACTTCACCGAAGGCATCTAATGATGCAACACCATCACTTAAGCGCGCACCACCTGAGTGCCAAATACCAATGATGGGAACTTGTGCTTCCATTGCCACTTGATAAGCAGAAACGATTACTTTTGAACCTTCAACTCCCAGCGCTCCACTTTTAATTGTGGCATCAGAGGCAAAGACAACAACTTTATTTCCTTTGATATCTCCGCTTACAGCAACCATTCCGCAATCAGTGCGAGGGAGAAGGAATTCAAACTTTCCATCATCGAGTAATCGAGCGATGCGGCTTTCTGGATCGCGCGGATCTAACTGCGGGGTTGGCATTTATATGCTCTTAAATACCAATACGACGTTGTGGCCGCCGAAACCAAAAGAGTCATTAAGCGCTGCGATATCACCGACAGGAAGTGCACGGGGTTTATCGCGAACAACGTCAACAGTGACGGCTGGATCCAAATCATCGATATTAATTGTTGGTGGAGCTAAACGATCTTGTAGCGTTTTAACGATGAAGACTGATTCAATCGCACCAGCTCCACCTAATAAGTGCCCAGTCATAGATTTAGTTGCAGAAACTGCAACATGATCAGCATCTGCGCCAAGGGCTGCGCGCAAAGCATTTGCTTCGGCAACATCTCCGGCAGGCGTTGAAGTGGCATGGGCGTTTAAGTGAACAATATCTTTTGTAGTTAAACCTGAATCACGCAGAGCAAACTTAACTGCGCGCTGCACGCCAGCTCCATCTGGGTCTGGTGCTGCAATGTGATAACCATCAGAAGTTAAGCCTTGGCCTGCTATTTCGCAGTAGATCTTGGCACCGCGTGCAAGGGCGTGCTCATACTCTTCTAGAACTAATATTCCGCCGCCTTCACCTAAAACAAAGCCATCGCGGTTTAAATCATAAGGACGAGAGGCACGCTGGGGCTCATCGTTTCTAGTTGAAAGCGCCTTCATCGCCGCAAAACCAGACATTGGCATTGCATGAATAGCTGCTTCAACACCGCCGCTGACGACAATATCTGCGCGATCATTTCTAATCATCTCTAGTGCGTAACCAATTGCTTCAGCACCAGATGCACACGCACTCACCGGGGTGTGAACACCAGCGCGGGCTTGTAGTTCAAGACCAACATTTGCTGCAGGTCCATTTGGCATCAACATAGGAACGGTGTGTGGACTTACTAGTCGTGCACCTTTTTCGCGCAAGATGTCATATTGATCAAGCAGAGTTGTAACGCCACCAATACCTGATGCGATGACAACGCCTAGACGCTCTTTATCAACTTCGGGTGAACCGGCATCTTTCCAAGCCTCGCGTGATGCAACGAGTGCAAACTGTTCAGATCTATCTAGGCGTCGCAGCTCAACGCGCTCCATCTGCTCTGCAGGTTCAACTGCTACTCGCGCAGCAAAGTGCACCGGAAGGGTTTGTGCCCACTCCTCAGTCAGGTTTCGAACACCACTTGTGCCAGCAAGGAGAGCTGACCAAGAAGTTGTTACATCCCCACCAATAGGAGTTGTGGCACCAAGTCCGGTGACGACAACGCGACGACGAGACATGAAAGGTAAGTTCTTACTACTTACTTAGCTGCGTTAACGATGAAATTAACTGCATCGCCAACTGTGGCTAGATCAGTAACAGCTTCATCAGGAATCTTCACGCCAAAGCGCTCTTCTGCAGCAACTACAACTTCAACCATGCTCAGTGAATCTACTTCTAGATCATCAGTGAAGTTCTTATCAAGTTCAATTGATGCAGCTGGAATACCGGCTACTTCTTCAACGATCTCTTTAAGTCCTGCTAGTACATCTGCTGGTGCAAGTGCCATGTGATGTGTTCCTTTTCTTGAGCGAATAGTTCAATGGATCAACAGGTGGTAATTCTCTATGAAAGGAGTGCTTACTTACGAGTATTGACAGGCGTAAGTGTCATAAATCTCAGGGTGTAGGCGGAAGTTGCACCACTTGCCCCGCATAAACCAGGCCAGCCCCATAGCCAATGAGCAACGCTAACTTGCCATGCATCTCGGGATGTTTTTCAAGCAAGACATCCATTGCAAGGGGAATTGATGCAGCTGATGTATTTCCATTCACGCGAATGTCATCGGCAACTAAAACTGAATCTGGCAACTTCATTTCTTTAACCATTGTTTCAATGATGCGAATATTTGCTTGATGAGGAATAAACACATCAAGATCATTAACGCCTAATCCAGCAGACTCCAAAGCCTTAAGACCGACTTTGCTCATGGAATAAACAGCCCAACGAAATACTGTTTGACCTTGTTGGGAAATATTTGGCCAACCTAATTGAGCAACACCTTTATCAGGGGCGTTTCTAAACTCTGTGTATGCAGGATTTAGTAAAATTGCATCGCGTGAATCAGCATCTGATCCCCAAATAGTTGGGCCAATCTTTGCTTCTGTACTTTGTCCGACAACTACTGCGCCAGCACCATCGGCAAAGATAAATGCAGTGGCGCGATCATCTGGGTCAGTAAAGTCAGAAAGCTTTTCAACACCCACCACTAATACATTCTTAGATGTTCCACCACGCACTAAATCACTTGCCATGCCAACGCCATAGCAAAAGCCAGCACAAGCTGCACTGATATCAAAAGCTGCCGCTTTGGGATTACCAAGTTCATTGATGAGTTCAGTTGCAGCACTTGGGGCTTGGTAGGGATAAGAAATAGTAGAAAGGATCAAAGTATCGATATCTGCCATTGTTAACTTTGCTCGCTTAAGTGCACTCTCACATGCAGCTTTTGCCATAGTTATGACGGTTTCATCAGGACCTGCAAAGCGACGAGATTCGATACCTGTGCGCTGTTGAATCCATTCATCACTTGATTCAATTCGATCAACAATTTCAGAGTTAGGCACTAAGCGCTTAGGACGATAAGAACCAACAGAGAGGATCTGACTATTAGTCGTCTGTGATGATTTGATAATCATGCGTGCCTTCCTGCAAATTCCTTAGCGGCAGACACATCATCTGCACTCTTGAGAGCGAATGTTTCGATCTCTGGAGCACCGCGCTTGAGTAAGCCAACCAGAGTTCCAGCCGGTGGTAATTCAATGACACCCGTTATGCCGAGTTTTTTCATCGTCTCCATACACAGGTCCCAGCGCACTGGATTTGCTATCTGGTTAACGATGCGCGTGAGCACCTGTGCTCCATCTTTGACTACTTCACCATCCTTATTAGAAATAACTGAGATTGTTGTTGGGGCAGTTGAGATTGTTGCAGCAAGCGTGCGCAGAGGTTCAACGGCAGGTGCCATAAAAGGTGTGTGAAAAGCACCAGCAACAGCTAGTGCTCGAACTCGTGCGCCTTCGGGTGGATTTTCTGAAAGTGCGGCAAGAGCTGCTAAATCACCTGCAGCAACAATTTGTCCACCACCGTTATCGTTGGCAGCTACTAATTCAAGTTCTTTAAGTTTTTTCAAAACGATTTCGCGATCTCCACCCAATACTGCTGACATTCCAGCAGGGGAGAGCGCTGCAGCTTTAGCCATTTCTAACCCACGTGCTCGCACTAAACGCAACGCATCTTCATCTGAAATTGCGCCACTGATTGCAGCTGCTGCCAGCTCACCCACTGAGTGACCTGAAGTGGATGAAAAATTCTTGATACCAAGTGCGTGTGCACCCAATAAAGATGCAGCCACGATAAGAGGTTGGGCGTTAGCTGTGTCTTTGATTTCCTCAGCATCAGCTGTTGTGCCAAGTCTTATTAAATCTAAATCAATTCGCATTGACCATCTGGAGAGAAGCTCATGAAAAATGGGATTAGTCACCCAAGAATTAAACATCCCTGGAGTTTGGGAACCCTGTCCCGGAGCAATAATTGCTAACACGTTTATTACCTTACTCGAATGGGTCGATTACTACCTAGTACGAGTAACTAACCAGACTTGCGCACTGTGTTGGGCAACTGTGATTTTTGCTTGCGGGGCTGCGATTGCTGGCTCATAGGTTGCAACAACTTGGGAGGCATCAAAGATGCATCGGAAAGCCTCGCCCCAGGTGTTATCAGGTAATGTGAAAACAGTTTCAGTATTTGATGAATTCATCAGTAGCAGCAGTCCTCTGTTTGGATCTGCTTCAACAAAGACTGTAATGCTGCTTTTTTCTTCATCTTGCCAGTGATCATCACCCATCTCATGACCACCTAAGGAGAACCACGCAATATCTTTGCGCTTTGTTCCTTCATCGACGATGCCTGTGAAAAACTCTGAGGTAACATCGGCTAAATAAGTTTCGCGAATCTTTGCTAACTCTTGCACTGCAGCCAGAATATCTCTGCCTTTTTCATCTAAATCCCAAGGCAGCGCCCAACCACCATTGAAGGTTGATGCGTTTTCCTCATTAAAATCAATTGGAAGTGAATAGCCATTATTGGAACCGTTTTGTGAGCGACTTACTTCATCACCCATATTGAGCATAGGAACACCTGATGAGAGCATCAGAGTTGCAAGCATTGATTTCTTGAGCCAATGCCTAATGGTGTTAACACCTAAATCATCAGTTTCACCTTCAATACCAACATTCCATGATCTGTTGGAATCACTTCCATCAGCGTTGTTTTCTAAGTTGGCTTCATTGCGTTTGCTGTTGTAGGTGACCATGTCATGAAGGGTGAAGCCATCATGGGCGGCAATGAAGTTAATAGATGAAGTAGGGCCGCGATAATAGAAAATAGAGCTAGAACCACTAATGCTGTTGGCAATATCTGCAACACCTTCACCGTAACCGCGCTCAAGATCTCCTAACCAAAATTGACGCACTGAGTCACGATAGGCATCGTTCCATTCGCGCCAAGGATGGGGGAAATCACCCAGTGAATAGCGGGAGATATCCCATGGTTCAGCAATCATTTTTAAGTTACGCAAAACTGAGTCAGATTCAATAGCTGACATGAGTGATGAATTAAAGGCGCTGTGGCTTGTGTAGAGGGCGGTTGTTAAGTCAAAGCGGAATCCATCCACGCCAATCACTTCAACCCACCAGCGCAGTGAGTCAATAATCTGTCGCACAGAGTGAGGATTACTTGCAGCAAAAGTGTTTCCACATCCAGTGACATCGACGTAATTGCCTTCTGCATCATGGCGGTAGTAGGCCTTGTTATCAATTCCCTTATAGGAAAGAGTTGGTCCACCTACTCCACCTTCAGCAGTGTGGTTATAGACAACATCTAAAATCACTTCAATACCGGCATTATGGAGTTGATCAACAGAGAACTGCAGTTCGCTAATGGGATCTTGAGTTGATGCATAGGCAGCGTGCGGTGCACTAAAAGCTAAAGAGTTATAGCCCCAGTAATTCTTACGACCACGCGCATAGATAGCTGGCTCTGTTACAAATGCTGCGATAGGCAAGAGCTCGAGTGCAGTTGTTCCAATTGATTTTAAATGTGCAATTGTTGAAGGGTGGCCAAGTGCCTTATATGTGCCGCGCTCATGTTCAGGAATTTCCATATTCTTGGCTGTTAAACCCTGCACATGTGCTTCATAAATTATTGTCTTTGCCCATGGCACAAGTGGGCGATTGATTTCGCGAACGCGGTGATCAGAGACCACGCTATATGGAGTATTTCCTGCGCTGTCCCGATCATCGCGAGCAGATAGATCTCCATTACCAATGCCATCAGTTGCAACATGTCCATAGATTTCAGGAACGTAATGAAGTTGCCCATCAAGGCAATGCGTATAGGGATCAATGAGAAGTTTGGCTGCGTTGAAGCGCACACCGTGTTCTGGCTGCCATGGTCCATAAACGCGATAGCCATAGCGCTGACCTGGGCGCACTCCTGCTAGATAGCCATGCCAGATTGGTCCATTGCGATGTGACATCGCAAAGCGGGTTTCTACTAACTTGCCATTGACCTCATTAAAAAGGCATAGCTCAACTGCATCTGCGGCATTGGACCAGATGGCAAAGTTTGTTCCGCCCTCAGTCACGGTTGCACCAAGGGTTCGGGGATCTGCGGCGAGCACGGCGCAATACTGCCCTTAATAGATGGTATTTACTCGTTTATTCGGTTGGCCTTTCGGGTTACTGGCCAGTAACCTTGGACACATGAAGATCGCTGTCTGCATCAAACAGGTCCCAGATTCTTGGGCTGAGAAGAAGATGGTTGGTGGATTACTAGATCGCACCAACGTTGATGCAGTTCTCAATGACTTAGATGAATATGCAGTTGAAGAAGCACTTCGAATTGCAGAAGCACATGGTGGAAATGAAGAAGGTGGCGCGAACACAGTCACTGTTATTTCAATGGGGCCAGAGCGTGCGACAGAAGCTGCTCGCAAAGCCTTATCTATGGGTGCAAATGATGCGATTCTCATTAGCGATCCTGTCTTAGCTGGCGCAGATGCTGTTGTGACCGCTGAAGTTTTGGCCAATGTCATCTTAAAAGGTGAGTTCGACATCGTTATCTGTGGAACTGAATCAACAGATGCCCGAATGAGCGTTGTTCCAGCGATGATGAGCGAGAAGCTGGGATGTGCTCAATTAACTTTTGCTTCTAAGGTTTCGGTAGATCCAGCGGCTAAGAAAGTCTCGATTACGCGAGTAACAGAGGCTGGCGTGGATGAAGTCCATGGAGAGTTTCCTTGTGTCATCAGTGTTGTTGAAAAGATTAATGAGCCGCGCTACCCATCCTTTAAGGGCATTATGGCTGCGAAGAAAAAGGTTATTGATGTCCGCGACTTTGCAAGTACTGGTGCGCAGTTCACAAAATCGTGGTCAGCAGTAGTTGATTCTGCTCCACGTCCACCACGTGCGGGCGGTGTTGTTGTTACCGATGATGGCACTGCGGGACAAAAACTTGTTGATTTCTTGAGTGAGAAGAAGTTGATATGAGCACTGTATTAATCCTGGCTGATTTCGCTAGCGAAAAGGCAACTAAAGCAACGGTTGAAATAGCAACAGCTGGCGCTGTCATTGGTGAAGTAACAGCATTGGTTCTAGCACCTGTTGGCAAGGGGGCAGCCTATGCAGCCTCCATTAATCAAGGACCAGTCACAAAAGTACTTGTCATTGAATCAGATGATTTTGTACGCCATGGCGTTGCAGCTTGCGCAGATGCGCTCGCACATGTCATTGGACAAATCTCTCCTTCAGCAGTTCTCGTGGTTTCACACGCCTTTGGTAAAGAAGTGGCTGGTCGCGTGGCAATGAAGTTAAAGATTGGCATCATTACTGATGCAGTTGATGTTGCTGCAGATTGCACTGCAACTCAGTTGGTTTTTGGTGGATCAACAACTGTTCACTCAAAGGTCAACGAAGGCACAGCAATAATTACCGTGCGACCTAACACCATCTCTGCAAACTTTGCCGCAGCAACCCCAGCAATAGAAAACACAACTGCGCCACTATCTGATTGCTCAAAGAAAGCAACGATTACTTCCACAGAGCCACCAGTTAAGGGTGGTCGTCCAGAGTTAACTGAAGCCAACATTGTTGTCTCAGGTGGTCGCGGAACAAATGGAGATTTTGCAACAGTTGAAGCCTTTGCAGATTCATTAGGCGCAGCCGTTGGTGCATCACGCGCAGCAACGGACGCGGGTTGGTATCCACATTCTCATCAAGTAGGTCAGACTGGAAAAACTGTTAGCCCACAGCTCTATGTTGCATGTGGAATATCAGGGGCAATTCAGCACCGCGCTGGCATGCAAACAAGCAAGAACATCGTGGTGGTTAATAAAGATCCAGAAGCGCCACTGTTTGAATTAGCTGATTTTGGTGTTGTGGGAGATCTCTTTGCCGTGCTGCCTCCTGCCACTGAAGGCGTTAAAGCCCTCAAAGCCTAAGATTGGACCCATGTCCTCTATCTACCTAGACCATGCGGCCACAACGCCCATGGTCGAAGAAGCGTTAATTGCCATGACTGCGCAATTAGCACGCTTAGGTAATCCTTCAAGTTTGCATACACATGGACGTGCAACACGAAAAACTTTAGAAGATGCCAGAGAAGTTATTGCAAAAGAAGTTGGTTGCTTGCCCAGCGAAGTTATTTTTACCGCATCAGGCACAGAAGCAAATAACACTGCGCTCAAAGGTTTGTATTGGCAAGGACGCGATAAAGGCAAGCATGTTGTGGTTATTAGCGCCATTGAGCACCATGCAATTCTTGATCCTGCGCACTGGCTAGAAGTGCATGAGGGTGCTGAAATTGTTCAGATTCCAGTGAATGCTCATGGCGTAATAGACATTGAATTTCTTACTCAACTAGTTGCTGCCAGAGGCAATGAGATTGCAGTAATTAGCGTCATGCATGCAAACAATGAAACTGGAGTTATTCAACCGATTGCAAAGGTTGTTGAAATTGCTGGAGAAATTCCAGTTCACACCGATGCCGCGCAGAGCTTTAAAAAGGTTCCGCTTTCATTTGCAGATCTTGGTGTTTATGCAATGTCATTGAGCGCCCATAAAGTTGGAGGACCTCTAGGAATTGGCGCACTCATTTTGCGCAGAGCAGTTGAAATTCCTGCATTGCTGCATGGTGGGGGACAAGAGCGTGAAATTAGAAGTGGAACTTTAAATGCACCAGCAATTGTGGCTTTTGCCGCAGCAGCTAAGAGCAAGTATTACGATGCAGAGAACGTAAGCGCACTGCGTGACTCCTTTATTGCAGGAATTACATCTGCACTACCTGAAGTCATTATTAATGGTGTGCAGTCAGATCGCCTACCAGGAATCGTGAATGTTACTTTCCCTGGAACGCAAAGTGACACGTTGCTATTGCTCATGGATGCACAACACATTTCCTGTTCAACGGGATCAGCCTGCAGTGCTGGTGTGCATGAAGCCAGCCACGTTTTACTAGCCATGGGACACAGTGAAGTAAGTGCTCAGTCTTCACTGCGCTTTTCTTTCGGTGCGACAAGCACCAGTGCAGACGTTGATTTCGCAGTGTCAGTGCTGCCTGATGTAATTACCCGTGGAAGGGCGGCAAATCTTTCATGAAGTTAATTGCGGCAATGAGCGGTGGCGTTGATTCTGCGGTGGCTGCTGCCCGCGCAGTTGAAGCTGGCCATGATGTTATTGGTGTGCACTTAGCGCTCTCCTCAAATCCTCAGAAGTATCGCTCTGGTGCTAGAGGCTGTTGCACCATTGAAGATTCACATGATGCGCGCCGCGCCGCCGATGTCATCGGTATTCCTTTTTATATCTGGGATATGGCTGAAGAGTTTCATGATGGCGTTGTTGAAGATTTCTTAGCTGAGTATGCAGCTGGGCGAACACCTAATCCATGTTTGCGTTGTAATGAAAAGATTAAATTTGCAGCCGTACTAGATCGTGCACGCGCTATGGGATTTGATGGTGTTGTTACAGGTCACTATGCAAGAACACAGATATCTGACACTGGAAAGACTCTTCACCGAGCAGTTGATCACTCAAAAGATCAGTCATATGTTTTATCAGTTTTAACGGTTGAACAAATTGAGGGAGCGATTTTTCCGCTGGGTGATACAACGAAAGTTGATATTCGCAAAGAGGCAGAAGCGCGTGGCTTAGCTGTTGCACAAAAGCCGGATAGTCACGATATTTGTTTTGTTCCATCTGGTGACAACGCTGGATGGTTGCGAGATCGTTTGGGAAGTGAAGTAGGCCCAATTGTTGATCAAGATGGTGTAAAAATCGGTGAACACAAAGGTGCTTACACATACACAATCGGCCAACGCAAAGGCTTAGGACTAACAGTTCCAACTGCTGATGGTTCACCGCGATTTGTTTTAAAGATTGAGCCTGTGAGTAACACCGTTGTAGTTGGTGCACGTGAAGATTTAGCAGTGTCAACTATGCGTGGTGAGAGAGCTGTGTGGTGTGGCCCAGGTGTAACCGAACAACCACAACGCGGCTTTGTTCAAGTACGCGCGCATGGTGCAGCACTACCTTGCTCTTATTTCTTTGATGGAACATTGCTCACTGCCCAATTAGATGAACCTCTTTTAGGATTGGCAACTGGCCAAGCGATGGTTATTTATGATGGTGATCGCGTCGTAGGTTCAGCCACAATTTGTGAGACTGAGTAATG
>ENA-OSIY01000798-OSIY01000798.1-marine-metagenome-genome-assembly--contig:-NODE-798-length-17287-cov-10.989831_pt1 | contig 17287 bp, 29 predicted proteins | sample MGYA00237884_ERZ534233 | MGnify/ENA primary metagenome ERZ534233 (study PRJEB26412, sample SAMN06343840) | marine metagenome | isolation source: estuarine water | place: USA: Columbia River Estuary... | reverse complement strand
TTGTAGAGCTTTGTACTCCTGCTCCTAAACTTAAAACTACCATTGCTTTAATTCTATCTTTATCAATCATTTTAATACCTCTATTTTTTTGACAACAGATCTTGGATATACTGTAGTGTTGCCAACTGTTAATGTTCCATCATCGTCAAAGCTATGCGATGCAAATATTATAAGTCTCTTCTGGTCCTTGTATAATAAATAACCTGTATCTTCACACCAAGAATAGACTTGATCTTTTGCTTTATCAAGCGTCATCCACTCAGAGTTAGATACAATATCAACCCAATATATTTTAACTCTTTTGTATGGAAACTTATTTGCCTTCTTCATAGCCCCACCATGCTTGATATAAATCTTGTAAAGTTACTTTACCTTCAGTTACTTCTAAAATTTTTTTAACCATGTTTGGTTTAGGAAATCTTTTTTCCTTAGACTCTAAACACCATCGTTGCACATTAGTGGCAGGATTAATTCCTGTTAAGTTTAATCTTCTACCAAATTCGTAGTGAGATATTTTTTCTTTTTTTCTATACTCGCTAAGCTTCATATTTCTCCTTTGTTTTTTATCCTTTTAGGTTGTATATATAGCATATAAACAGTTTGACAAGCAAAAATTTATCTGTATAACTATTTAAAAAAACGAAAGGAAATATGATATTAAAAGAAACACTAAAAAAACATTTTATTAATTTTAATGGTGGCGAAGGATTAGATCATTGGTCTCCATCTTCAAGCCAAAACTTTACAAGATTAGTTTGTAATTATTCTTTACCACAAAAGTTGAGAAGAACTTTTAAGATAAGATACAAAGCACCCTTTGGAAACTTAGTCAACAACACAGCTCAAAGATTATTGTGTGAAGTTTTATTTCAAGGTGAGAAAAAGATTACCTTAGAAAATAAAAACTATGACGAAGTATTCCAACAAGAATTAGATACAATAGATAAACTAAGAATTAGGTTTAAATCTTTTATTGGTGATGAATTGGAAAATTTATCTGATAGATGGTGTAATTAAATTTTAATAAAATGTTAGCTTTCTTAAAAAGTAACTTAGGTATAATAACTGCCTTACTTGCATCTATATTATGGGGATTGAATTATGTTCTTTTTGAAAAGGTGATGAATAGAGTCAATATTTTCACTATGATGTTTTTTGAATATTTAATTTGTACAATCATAGTTGGAATATTGTGTTTAATATTTGGAAATATCAAAAGTGATTTACAAAACATTTATGATATAAAATATACATTTATTGTTAATGTTTTTGTCTATCTTTTAGCAAGTCTAATGATAGCTTCATCAATAAAACACAGTAATGCAGTTGTGGCTGGATTGGTTGAAATAAGTTATCCATTATTCATAATATTTTTTTCTTTTTTAATATTGAAAGATGTTAATATTGATATGAAAACAATTATTGGTGGATTACTTATATTTATTGGGGTTTTAATAGTTTCTCTTAAGTAAAAATAAAAATAATAATATGCCAACATTTGAAAATGAAATAGATATTGATGTAGATGATTTTATATCTTCTTGTTCAAAAGATGAGATTAAAGAAATGATTGAGATCTTAAAAGAGGAATATAAAGAAGAAGTTAAAGAAGAAATTGGTTATATTAAACCAAAGACATTTCTTGAAGAATTATTCTTAAACAATTTAGATAAAATTAAAAATAATTATTTATCATTAAGTCAAGAAGAAATAGAATATTTGGAAAAGATTTCTAAAAGATTTTAGAGGGCTTCCATAATTTAATAAATAGTTTATATAAAATTATGTATTAAATTATGGAATTTAAACCAGGTGATAGTGTAATAAAAAATACAGGAGGTAATAAAATGAAAATAATATCTTGTGATGATGTAGTTGCTGAATGTGTTTGGTATACAGAAAAATATAATCAGTCTATTTTTAATATAGAAGATTTAATACCATATAGTTTATATCAAAAAGTTCTTATATCTGAAAAAAGGGAAGATTTAATAAAAAACATATTAGAATGGAAATAAAAAAAGTAACATATTCAGAAGTAGAAAAAGAATTCTATTCAATAAAACCAGATTTATTGGATGAATATGCAACCTATTATGGATGCTTTGTTAAAGATATATTAGTTGGTATTGTTTCGTATGTTGAACATAAATCAGTTATTTATTTATGTCATGCTTTTGTAAAAGACGAATATAGAGGCAGGGGAATATACAAAATGTTATGGAATTATAGGGATGCTAAAATAAAAGAATCTGATAAAGTTGTATATGCACATTGTAATGTTGATAGTTTGAAGTATTTTATAAACAATGGCTTTTCAATAGAAAAAGCTCTTTTTAAAGTTGTTAGGGAATAATTATTCCCAATATTTTTTATCTTTATTTCGTTTAAGTATCTTTTTATATTTTAATACTTCATCAACATTTATGAATGTAATCCCATTATATTCAAATGATTTATTATCAATTAAATCATCTATATCCATAGATAGCCAATTATTAAAGAATTCAATATCATCTGTCCTATACTCATTATTATCACCAAATGTCCACTTAGATGGTTTTATTATTACATCTAAATCATTCACATCATCTAATAATCCTTTTATAACTAAGGGTGCTGATCCAAAAACTGCATAATCACCTTTTTCTAAATTAAATTGCTTTAATTTATCTAATAGATATTCCAAACGTTCTCCACTTTGGAAGTTTTCAAATAATTTTAAGTATTTCATTATATATAAGTATATCCCTTTATTTTTTCTGGTAATTTTATATCAGTTTCATAATATTCATTGTAATCTTTAATTGCTTCTTCTAATAAATGCTTAACAATTTTACAATCTTTTCTTAAAAAATTATAAGTTTCTTGATAGTCTAAATATATATCAACAGTAAAAAATATTTTTATTATTTCAATTATTGGATTTCTACCAAAATAAAACCCACCACCTATTTCTTTAGGACAACCTTCTAAACTGGTTAATTTATTATTAACGCATATAAAATTATTACCAACATAATTTGGACAACCATCTAAATTCGTTAGATTATTATCTGAACAATTAAACCAATCACCAACATAATTTGGACAACCTATTAATGTAGTTAAGTTGCAATTTGAACAATAAAAATGACCAGTTACTTTATTAAATTTAATTGGTAATTTGGTGAATGTTTTTTCATCTAAATCAACATCACCATCTACATCAATTGATCCATCTGGATTTATAGTATAGTTTTTTATACCATATTTTTTACAAATATCATCAATTTCAGATTGATCAAAATTGTCAAATAATTTTAAATATTTCATATATTTCTATATATTAATTTTTTTATTCCAAATATTATTCTTACTTTTGATAAACTAAATCTATAAAAATATGAGTCTACGTAAATATGGTTTTTTAACTTGGGATAAAGATGAAGCATTGAAGAAGATTAATGCCATTGAAATTATCAGAACAGATAATCAAATAGTTACCAAATATTTTGGGACTGTTAAGAAAGTCTGTAATGTATCAAATAAATATGAAGTATTTGATATAAAAGAGTTCTTAAAAGCTAAGATTGAACAAATCGAACAAAATTTTGATATTAGCCATTATAAACTAAAAATAAAAGGTGGTATTCAAGAACTAATCCTATTATCGGATGATGTAACTATTAATTCTTCAACTTACTATAAGTCATTTTATATACTAAATTCATCTGATAAATCCAGACGTCTTAGTATGTATATGGGTCTATATAGGAGCGATAATAATAGTTATATGGTTGGTTCTATTAAGAATATGTCCTTGCATAAAAAACACTATAAAGGTGTTACAGAAAAGGCAGAAGAAGCATCTTTGGTTATTGATGGTGAAACTTTTGACGAACAGATAAAATCAATTCAATCATTAGTTGGTGAATCAGTTATGTTATCTAAAGTCCGTGATATATTAATTGATGAAGATTCAAACATAAATCACAAAAAATTTGATGCTTTTAAAAATTCATTAAGATATTCAAATTCTGATAAAGTAAAAGGTCTATCAGATACACAAGTAAAAACATTAAGCACACCATCTGAAAGATTGGAAATAGATTATAAAAATGACTTCTCAATTGACGCTTATCAAGTTTTTAATTGTTATATTCAACTCTTCTATAACCAAGATTCACATGTTGTTAAAAAGGAAACTGATAAGATTCTGAAGATAACAACTTGTTTTATTAGAGATTCTAAAATAGAAGAAATTTTAAATTTCTTGGATTAAATGATTTCAATAAGCCGGAAATAAACAATTATATTCTGGCTTATTTTAATTTATTTAGTTTGTTTTTTTAATATATAAAAATAAACTTTTAATAATGAAAATTAATGCAATAAATGGAAAATAAAATGGAAAATAAATTAGAAAAACTAACTGAAAGTTTTAAAAAGGAAATACAATCAAGGCAAATTAATAACTTAAATGAAGTTGAACTTACATTCAATTCAATAGTTGATTCTATATCAAAAATGGATTTTATTGAATGTGTGGTAGAAATAACATCTGATCCAAAGATCAAATTTCATTTGGTATTTGCTGATGATATGTTAATTTTTATAACGAAGCCTGTTTTTTATTTGGATTATGATATAGAAGAAAATGAAGTTTTTCTTTCTGTCATTGATATTTCCAATGGTTTATCCAATAAAAGAAAATTAATGTATTCAAATGTTATTGAACTTGAACTTAAATAAAAATCCTTGTGGTGAAATATTCTGTTTATTATGGTTTGAAAGCTAAATGGGCTTATTCTGTTGATAAGTGGTTGATAAACCACACTAGAAGTTCAAAAATTAGAAAAATTTTAGAAAAATTAAAACAATATGGGTGAAAATAATATGTTTGATTATGACTATTGGAAAGCACAATTTATAATTGAATCTGATAAGTGGAAAGATCAATATAAAAATAGTAATAGAATTTCAAAAATTAGAAAAATTTTAAACAAACTTTAATTTTTCTATATAATTTCTATGAAAGAATTAATTTTAGAAAAATTAAAATGCTTTGAACAAGATGATAAATTTTCATTTAATCCAAAGTATCACAAATATACATACGATGGTGAAGTGTTAAAATCAGTAACAACATTGGTTAGTGAATTGCACGAAAAGTTTGATTTTGAAGGAAAATCTAAAAAGAAAGCCGAAGAAGTCGGTGTTGACCAAAATTGGATAAAAGCAGAATGGTATGAAACCAATAGATATGCCAATGAAATTGGAACAGCTACGCATCAATGGATAGAAGATTATTATAATAAAAAGTGGAATCCATTACCAACCAATCCAGATCTTATACATAGAATAAATAAATTCAATAAGATATACTGTAAATATTTACATAAATTAACACCTGTTAAATTTGAAGTAAGACTTTTTTCAAAAAAATGGAAGTTAGCTGGAACATTAGATGGTTTATTCCTTATGAATGATAAACTTTATATTTTAGATTATAAAACAAATAAAGTATTTAAAGATGATAATCATAAAGATGGTAGATGGAGAAAATTACTACCACCATTCAATTCTTTTTATGAAAACCACCACAATGAATACTCAATACAATTATGTCTTTATACCTTGATTTTAGAAGAATGGGGTATAAATGTATCAAGTGCTTATATAATTTATATTGGTCCTGATGAAGAAGATGCAAAATTTGTAAAAGTAAAAGATATGCGTGAATATATTAAACAATATTTTGAAAGCCTCTAATTATTAGAGGCTTTTTTTTATCAAGTTGTCTTTGGTGAATAGATATCACCTTTTCTATTATCACCGGATCCACCTTCAATATTAACTTTTATATTTGGTGGTGTAAATGTTATATTGTTAAAATTAATAGTTGGTGTTTGAAATGTATCATCATCATCAAATTTCCACACATCATCATCACAATTTTTATATTGCCAATCAGTTATATAATGTGTAACTTTATATATTTTTTGTGCCACTGTGTATAGTGGATCTTTTTCTACTTTTTTTGGATCCCATGAAGATTTCACTTTATTGATCCATTCCGGTGTTCCTGGGACACCACCATATTTTAAAATTAATCCAAAATCAATCATTCTTATTTTCCAAATTTCTTCAACCGTTAAATCCAATTGTGATGCTGCTAAATTAGCAGCATCATTAAATACAACATCTGGTAAGTGAGAATACTTTTTTAAGAATTCTCGACAAGCTTCTAATTTGTATCTATTTTGTGCATCCCCAATCATATTATCTAAAGTAGGCATAACAATCGGATATTTTCTTCTCAATTCTTCAACTTGATTATCTGCTGTATTACAAAGTAATTTACAAATTAACTTGATTCTATCATCACAGAATACTTTTAATCTATCAGCGTGTGATAAATATTTTTCAGATAATTCAAATAGTCTATATAAAGTTTCTGAAAATTGAAATGCTTTATCAAATGGTTTATATATATCAAGTTTCCGTTCAATAAAACCAGCATCTACAAGAGTTGTTATTTTTTTTAATATAATTTCAACAATTTCTGGTTCTGATTCAAAAAGTTTTATACCAAGTGGATTACCACCATTTAGATAATCAATTGGATTTAATTTCATTTCAAGTAGTTTAAACGTGTTATAATGTTTTAAATATTTCATATAAGCTTATTTTTTTTATTTACATTTTTACAATAAAAGTATGATTTAATGGACATCCACCACCATTAGAATCATATCTAATCTGATCAAAACTTGGCCATATCTTAAGAATATTTTCAAAAGGTTTTACTCCATTACCAGGAAAGGAAAGTCCTAAATTATCACCAACAGTAAATATTTCACCATCTGCCTTTCTTTTAACTGAATATATTTCAATATTATCATCTTCTGTTCTATCACCATTATCAACACATATTGAAATAAGCCTTGCAGTTGGATCTACAATATCATCCCCATCTTTAATAGATAGTATATCAAAATATCTTAGAAATTCCATTTTATCATCTGGTTCTGATTCTTCAAAAATTTTATAATGTTTTAAATATTTCATATAATTTTATTTTTTTAAGCATAAGAATATGTGAATGATTTTATAAAATCAATCGCTAAACTATATTTATCTGACAGTGAATAAGTATTGTCATCTATCATTAGATATGAATATGTTGGTGCATATATTTCAGACCAATGTGTTGAATATGTTGGTGTTATTAAATTATTAACAGAATATGTATATGATGTTATACAGTCATATATTTTATTATTATAAATCATATGATTTCCAATATTATAAGCAATTGGCGTTCTTCTATCATCTATAAATTGTGGTATAGAAGCACTTGTAGAACTTGGAATACCAACCATAGATTCTACATCAATATATAATTCAATATATTTTTTATTTATTAATGATACTTCATTTTCTATTTCTTTTATATCACCTAAATAGTGATTATTAGTTTTATCATAGAAATGAAAACCTATTTGATATACATTTTTTGTATTAAATAAATTATTTAATACCAATGCTGTATTTGTTATTGTATTTAATCTAACAATATCATATGAGTTTTTCTTAAAATCATCAATCGTTTTAAATTTATCTATATCAATCTTATATTTGGCAGACATAACATCTTCCAATAGATTATATTGTCCATTACTAATAAACTCATCAATTAATAAATAATAATCAAATGTAGCATCAATTCCTTTTTGTGCTAATTTGTTTATTTTCTTATACATTTTGTCGTATTCTCTTCTATAATTCATTATCTACCCACCTAATATTTTATCAATTTCAGAAATCTTATCTTTATTATTATCATCAGAAATAAATTCTGCAAAATTAGCAACTTTAGACATTTTTTCTTCATCGTTTTTAATTTTCCCTAATGCGTCTGCTGCTTTTTTAGCATTATCACCCATATCATTTTCAGCAACACCTATAATATCTTTATAACCCTTTTTAATGGTTGGTGAATTGTTTTTATCCAAAAATACTACACTTTGATCAGTATCATTTTGATCTAAACTGTTTATTACTTTAACACCAACTATATCTTGTTGTTCAGTTGGTTTTTTGTTTTTATCATAGTCATTTTTATCTTTATCTTTAAGTAAATATATAACAGGGGTTTTCTTATCAAAATATTCTTTTAATTTATCATAAGTCATTTCATCAGCATTTTCACCTGATTTAGATTTAAGTTCTTTATAAAGTTTATCAATTTCTTCTTCTGTAATATCTTTTCTTAATTGATTTTTAATTTCCTTTTGAAAATTATCTAAGAAAGTAGATGCTATCTTCTTTTTTGCATTTATATCTTTTCCTTTATTTACTTCAATTATATAGTTAGACTTTGAATATTTAAATTTTATATCCTTTTTTAATAATCCTTTTTGTGGATCAATTAAACCAACTAATCCAACAAAATCCATTTCTTTATTACCCATTAATATAGCTTTTGATAGTTCTATAACTGCTTTGGATTTTCCTTTTCCTAAAGCAGATTCTATATCCTTTCCTATATTATTTGAAAGTTGTACTAAATTAATAGAAAAATTGTCTACAATTCCTAATATAGATGTTTCATCTTTAATATTAATTATTTCTTTTTGTGCCGAGTCTATTGCTTGATCTAAATTAGTTGTTATTACATTTACTAATGAATTTGGATCATCTTCTTTAAACATCTTTTTAAAATCATTGGCTAAGTCTTTAAATGGCCCAGCAAACATATTAGCAAGTTTTCCCAAAGCACCCTTTAAAGCAGGTAAAATGAATTCTTCATTTAATTTAAACTCTTCGTATTTTTTAATTTTCATATGTATATCCTTCTATTTTTTCTGGTAGTTCTACCTGTTTATCATAATATTCATTGTAATCTTTAATAACTTCTTCTAAAAGATGTTTAACTATTTTACAATCTTTTCTTAAAAAGTTATATGTTTCTTGATAGTCTAAATATATTTTAACATTATAATCAAATAATCGTATGACCCAATGTGTTATTGGATTTTCATGTGGAAAAAAATCACCACCTATTATTTTTGGATATCCATCCAAACTAGTTAATTCATTACCTTCCATATCAAAAATGCCAACAACTTCTTTTGGACCACCTATTAAATTTGTTAATTTATTTCTTCTAGAATAAAAACCATCACCAACATAATTTGGACAACCTATTAATGTAGTTAAAGCACAATTAGTACAATCAAACCTACCTGAAACTTTATTGAATTTAAGTGGTAGTTCAGTTAAGTTATAATCACTTAAATCAACATAACCATCTACATCAATTGATCCATCTGGATTTATGGAATAATTGGTTATTCCATAATATTCACAAATATCATCAATTTGTGATTTATTGAAGTTTTCAAATAATTTTAAGTATTTCATATATACTTATATATTAAATAAACAAACCTAAAATTTATTTATATAAAAAATAAAAAATATGAATTTACAAGAATATATTAATTTATCAGAAAAAACATTATCTACTGAATTTCATTCAGATAAAAAGATGGAAAATATTTTACATGCTGCAATTGGTCTTGCAACAGAAATTGATGAGCTACTTGATAACTATGAAAATGAAATGGATCCAATAAACCTCTTAGAGGAAGTTGGTGATATTTATTGGTATTTAGCAATATTTTATAGGGAATATCCTGGTTCTGAAAAAATTAATCAATTTTTAGAAAAAAAATCACCTGAAAAAATAGTTATGGATATACTAAAATCTATATTAAAAATTCAAGATATGATAAAAAAGAAACTCTTCTACAATAAAAATATTGATAGTGAATCATTAATTGGATTAGTAATTTCAATTAATTCTAATTTATCAATATATTTAGAAAAATATAACTTAAATATAGAAGATGTTTGGTGTAAAAATATCAATAAATTAAAAGCTCGTTATGGAGATAAGTTTTCATCTGAAAAAGCTATAAATAGAGATTTAGTAAAAGAAAAAAATATTTTAGAAAATGAATAATTTAGTACAATTAATGCAAACTATTTCAGTTAGAAATAAACTACTTTCTAATGATTTGAAATCAATGAAAAATGAATTAGAAGCTATTTTTGAAAATAAAGTTTTAGAAGCTGGCGTAACTACACCAGGTTATTTCCATTACTTCTTACCCACTTTAGATAAATATCAATATAATAGAATTATAACTTCATATCATATGTCAGAAGAACAATATAGTGATGGTACAACTGGACAAAATATAAAAATACCAATAGTTGATGTTATGTCAAATGGCAATTCAATTAGGATTTTTATAACACCAAGAACATTTTTAAGAAATCTAAAATTAGAACATTTATTAAATGAATAAAATATATTTAGGTGATTGTTTGGAATTGATGAATGATATACCAGATAAAAGCATAGACCTTATATGTTGTGATTTACCATATGGAACTACTAAATGTTCTTGGGATTCAATTATACCATTAGATAAATTATGGGAACATTATAAAAGAATTATCAAGAACAATGGTGCGATAATATTATTTGCACAAACACCATTTGATAAAGTGTTAGGGTGTTCAAACTTAGAATGGTTAAGATATGAATGGATATGGGAAAAAACTCAAGCAACAGGATTTTTAAATGCAAAAAAAATGCCCCTAAAATCACATGAAAATATATTAGTTTTTTATAAAAATTTACCAACATATAATCCACAAAAAACATTTGGTCATAAGCCAATAAATAAATATACTAAAAAAGCATCAGTTCAAAATAAAACCGAAGTATATGGTAAAGTTAAAACTGATGTTAGTGGTGGTGGTGAAACAGATAGATATCCAAGAAGTGTTCAGATATTTTCATCTGATAAACAAAAAAACAAATTAAATGGTACAATTCACCCTACGCAAAAACCATTAAAACTATTAGAATATCTAATAATGACATATAGTAATGAAGGTGATGTTGTATTAGATAATTGTGCTGGATCATCAACAACAGCAATTGCTTGTATTAATACAAATAGAAATTGGATTATGATGGAAAAGGAAGAAAAGTATTTTGAATTATCAAAAGGAAGAATTACAGAACATTTTAGGGATAAACAAATTAAATCAATAATATGAATTGGACTAAACTCCAAGAATTACTGCCGACTCAGCGATTTGGTTGGAAAGAAAATAATATGAATTGGACTAAAAATATTTTATTAAGTGCAACTGATTTTGATTTTCTTTATATTAAATCTAAAAAGGTATTATTTAATTATCATAGTCTTTGTGAAACAATAAGAATTGTAGAATTTAACAACGGAAAAATAGTTTTTTTCTATTACAGTGGTTTAATTCACAAAAATAATTTCTTCTATAAAAATAAGCTAAGTTATAAATATTTATGTTTTCGATTTTATAAACTTTTTAATAATTTTTATCTAAAAGATGAAAGAATTGATGACTTCACAAACAGTGATAAATTCAAAAAATATATGGAAAAATATCCATTTTTAGTGGAACATTTTCCTATATTTAAAAGAGAAGAAAAACTAAAACAGTTATTAGATGAATAAAGTTATTTATAAAACAAAATTTGAAATATTACCAACAAGGAAAATATCAGCAGATAGGGAAAATAAATTGAATCTACTTGAAATAGATTGTTTCTTTTCAGATTCACAAATTAAATTACCAGAAGTTGATAGCTTATTCGTCTTAAATGGTAATAAATATAAAGTTGATGGGTTTAAATATAGTCTCTCAAAAGAAGATGATGAAACAATATATGAAACAATAATTGTACTAATGGATTTTTTAAATAGACAAACACCTGATACTGGTGCTAAATATAAACCTTATATGGATATATATTTAAATCCAACTAAAAAAATAATATAAAAAAATATGAATAAATTAGCTTTAAATTTCATTTGTAAAAATGAATCAAAAGTAATAGAGCGGATGTTAAATTCTGTTAAAAATATAGTTGATTTAATAGTTGTTAATGACACTGGTTCTACTGATGGTACACAGGATATAATTAAAAAATTTGGAATTGATAATAATATACCAACTTTTGTTTTTGAACGAACTTTTGATGACTTCCAAAATAGTCGGAATTTTGCAATGCAAAAATTAAATGATGTTGTTAATGATATTGGTTGGGATAAAGACAAAACCCATGGGTTTTGGATAGATTGTGATGAGCAACTTGTTATTGATCACAATTTTAACAAGACACAATTTACAAAAGATTTATATATGATAAATACATATATTGGATCAATGAAATATACTAGAAATACATTTTTTAAGCTTTCAAAAAGTTTTGAATGGTATGGTGTAGTTCATGAATTTATTATTTCAAAAGAAAGTGGATTGACATCAGGGTTAGCAGAAAATATTTCTGTTAAGGTTAGTATGGATGGACATTCTTGGGATGGAAATATATCAGATAAATATTTTAATCATTCTCAAATTCTTGAAAAATATTTATCAAAGGATAAGAGAGATCCAAGGTGGATTTTCTATTGTGCTCAATCCTTTCATGATTCAGCTTCTAGCCAAGATAGACTTGAAAATGAAGAAAGATTAAGACGTTCTATGAAATATTATAAAGAACGTGTTAATAGAACAGATGGTTATGAAGAAGAAAGATTTTACTCACAATTCCGTTTAGGAACGATTAAAAGAGCTTTGGAATATCCTTGGGCAGAAACTATGCAAGAGTTGCTTAAAGCCTATGCAATGGATCCAATGAGGGCTGAACCTATAAAGGTTATAATTGATTATTACTTATCTGTAAATGAATGGAATTTAGCTTATCTTTATAGTAAAGCAGCTAAAGTAACTTTCCACGGAAAAAACCCATATCCAACCAGATTATTATTTGTTGATGAATCATTATATACATGGAAATTATTAGAAGTGCATGCGGCAGCTTGTTATTACACAGGTAGAAAAGAAGAAGCGGCAGCGACTTATAAAGAACTACAAGATATAATTAAAAAGATGCCACAAATATTTTCACAAGATGATATGAATAAAATTAATGCAAATGCACAATTCTTTAGATAAAATATGGCTAAATTAATATGTATTTTAGGTGCGCCTGCATCTGGGAAATCTACTTTGGCTTCTGATGTTCACACTGAACTAAAGAAGCTGGGTAAGAATTCAATCTATATAACGGAGGCCGCTACAGACTATATTGCAGAATTCGGAATACCAAATAGTCCAATAGATCAATTAGTTATATTCTATCAACAATTAAATAGAGAAAGAATGTATTTGGATTCTAAGGATTATATAATATGTGATTCATCAGGAATTTTAAATTATTTCTATTTTAGGGGTTTATTTGGTAATAAACTATCTAATAAAGATATAGCAGTTATCAATCACTTACAAAAGGAAATACTTAAAACTATCAATCAGTGGTCAAATATATTTTATATACCACCAATTTTAAATAATAAATCATCTAATGATGGAATAAGATATCACAATGATGATCAAATAGTTAAATTAGATCGTTGGATAAAATCTTATTTGGAATTGGAAAATATTGAACACGATGATTTGTCTGATGTTAAAATTAATGATAGGGCAAATGTAATTATACAAAAAATATTATAATAAAAAAGACTCTTATATTTTATAAGAGTCTTTTTGTTTATTTACTTAGAAGTTTAATTAAATCTTCTGTTATTTTAGAAATCATTTTTTTACCTTCAAATTCAACTAATGGTATATTCTTAATCCAAGAGTATTTATCATTTCCATCAATTTTGATATTTTCGATTAATTTACACATTTTTAGATTTTTTGAAAATTTAGCAACATAAAAAGATTTCAATTCATTTAAGAAGCTACCTAAATCAACACCCTTTTTGTAGTTATATTTTACCATCTGTAATTCATTATCTTGTTTTTCAACCATAATATACCAAATAGATGATTTAGAAACTTTAACATTTTCTAAAAAATTAAATCCTTTAGATGCCTTTACACCTTTTGGTAGTTTTGCAACTTTTCCAAAAAATTGAACTTCTTCATTAGTTAATTCGGTTTCTTCTTGTTCAGGCTTTAAATATTTAGTTGAAGCAGGTTTTTCTTGCTTACTTTTATTCAAAGGTAAATTTGGATTCATAGGAATATCTTCATCATTAAAAGGTCTTTCAGTTAATTCAGGATTATCTTTAGGTTCTTTAGTTTTATTACCTGATGTCATATCAGAGAATTTTTTAAATGATGAAATCTTATTATCTGTTTCGTTATTTTTCTTAATCATTTTCTATAATTGTTTTGTATAAGTATATATAAATATTATATAGCCGTTTTTTAATTTTTAATAAATTATTTTTTTTAATTCTTGTGTTTATAATAATATTTATCAACATTATAATTTTTAAGATTCTTAAGGATATTAAAATTATCAAATAACATTGACACAGGTCTTTGTAATAATTTCAAAAAATTATTCATTAAATTGTTATTATAAATGTGTGGTGAAAGACTCTTATCTAAGATATTCTTTTCGTAATCTACATAATCTGTATCATCATCATGACGATGTTTCATATAGTGTAATTCTGGTAATGATTGTTCTTCGTAGTACATAAGTTATATTATTTTTCTATATATTCTTTTCCATTATCTATAAATTTCATTCCTTTTAATTGACCATTTATAGAATTGCATATTATATCAGAATTACATATAGTATTTTCTAATATTGATAGCAATATATTCAATATAGAATATATTTTTAGATAATTTTTATCTGAATCATAAAACTGCGAATTACAAACACCTTCTATTAAATCAATTGTTAGTGATATAGTATCATTATTCTTAACTTTCATTTTTTCAATAATTATCATCGGTATTCCAACTGATAACATTTCTTTTTCATAGTTATATATAATATCATTAATTAATTTCAACAAACTTGTCCATAATTGAGAATCATCCATTTTTTCAAATTCTTTATTTTCAATAAATTCTTTTATTTTATCTTTATGTGTTTTTAAGAAAATACTAAGATATCTTCTAAAAACAACAGTTCTATATTCAGATGAAAATTTAAATGTAGGTATTTTTGAATATATCCAAAAATCAATATAGCTAAATATGTCATGATTTACTATATCTGATTCTGCAATTACCTTTTCTCTAGACTTATTTTTAGACTTAACTATTTTTTCAATTATTAAGTCACTAACTTTTGTCATGAAATTAGTGAACCAAGTAGATTTAATAATTAACCATAACAAAAGTATAATACAAGCTAAAATTGTTCCGCCAATCCCAAATGATTTAAAAGCCCCCAATATCTCATTTATCCCCATCAAAATATAATATTTTTCTTATTGTATATATTATATTTAAAAAACATTTTAATTAAGATCTTAGATTTTTAATATATAATTAAATAAATAATATAAAATAAAATGAACTTAACCGAAATTAGTTTTAACCAAGTTAAAACAGAAATAGAATTATACTTAAAACAAGAACATTCTAAAGCTAATATGTTATACAGCATAAGTTCACCTTATGGTCAAATATTGTCTGTTTTAGAAAATCTATTTCAATTGTCTATTTTATATCTTAAAAATAGTATAAAACAATTTGACTTATCAGATGTAAATTCCAATAATGCAAGGGTAATTAGAAATGCTGCTATATTTGCTGGTCATATACCAGGGCGAAATGTTAGTGCTACAGGAACATTAAAAGTAAACTTAAAAACATCATCCGATATATCAAAAGATATTCCTGGTAGTAGAATAACTTTAACAAACAGATCATTAATGAAAAACAAAACAAATGGTTTAGAATATTCGTTAAATTTAGGATCAGATTCAGTTGCTTATAAAATAACAAGCAATTCACAATTTTTTATTTCAATCATACAAGGCAAATGGCTTAGAAAAAATTTCACAGGAACAGGTCAGCAAAATCAAACATATAATGTTGGATTAAGAAGCAAAACAAAAGATGTTGAAAATTTCAATTATGAAATATTAGTTAATGGTGAGTTTTGGACAACAAAGAAACATTTATATGATTTGCTACCAGATGAGAAGGCTTGTGTCGTTAGAACGGGTTTTAATAGTGGAATTGATATAATATTTGGAAATGGTGGATTCGGTGCTATACCAAAAATTGGATCTGTTATTGAAGTAAATTATTTATTGAGTGATGGTTCAAATGGATCTATATTTAGAAGAACTATTAATGATTGGACATTTGTTGATCCAATTGTTGATGGATTTGGAAATTCAATAGATTTATCTGATTTATTTGATGTTACCATAAATACTGATATAAACTTTGGTGCAGACAAAGAAACAACTTCTTTTACCAAAAACTTATTACCTATTTCAAGTAATAATTTTGTATTAGGTTTACCACAACAATATGCTTATCAAATAAAAAAATTAGGTGTTTTTTCACATGTTAATGCTTATGAAAAATTTGAAGTTATCTATATTGTAGCTACACCAAATATAAAATTATTTAAAAATCAAAATTCAAACTACTTTACAATTGATAAAAGAGCTTTTGAATTAGATTCATATGAAAAATCAAAGATAGATCAATATTTAAGAATTGGTGGTAATATAATGCTTACAAAACGCTACCAAATTGATTCACCTGTCTTGTCTTATTATGTCATGAATGTTTTCATAATGACATATTCTGATGCACTGGATGATAGTGTAAATGCACAAATTTATGAAAAGGTATCTGAATATTTCTTAGATTTTAATAGATTAGGTAGAGTGCCTAAAAATGAATTAATTGTTGAATTATCAACAATTTCAGAAATACACTCAATTGATATATCATTTGTAAGCAAAAAGAATGAAGATTATCATAGAGCACAAATATTAAAAGATTTAAATAAGAAAAATGATTTTGCTTCAAAAGAAGCTTTAAAGTTAGAAAGACCAAATCCAAATTATAATCCAGACACTATGATTGGATTGGATCCAGTTTTAGGTGATATAATATTTGAACCAAGTGAAATTCCAATAATAAGAGGTGGTTGGTATGATAGAAATACAATTTATTATTCTGATGATATAGAAGATAAAGGGTTAAAATCAATTAATATAATTAAAAAAGGAACAGTTGATCCAACTAACAAACAGAAAATATAAAATAAATGCAATCAATTAAATTGATTGCATTTTATTTAACATTATTTTATATTTAATATCTTAACATTTCCTGTTTCCACAAAACAATATTCAATTGTTATATTCATACCTTCTCTATT
>ENA-OSIY01000797-OSIY01000797.1-marine-metagenome-genome-assembly--contig:-NODE-797-length-17298-cov-8.332269_pt1 | contig 17298 bp, 28 predicted proteins | sample MGYA00237884_ERZ534233 | MGnify/ENA primary metagenome ERZ534233 (study PRJEB26412, sample SAMN06343840) | marine metagenome | isolation source: estuarine water | place: USA: Columbia River Estuary... | reverse complement strand
TTTTCAAGCAGAAGACGGCATACGAGATTTCTGCCTGTCTCGTGGGCTCGGAGATGTGTATAAGAGACAGGGTTTGAGTCATGAAGGATGGATTAAAAACAATGATCCATCTTTGGTAGGTGCAACTTTAGTTGATACATATGATAATGCAATAAAAAAAGGTTATATTAGAGCAGTTGTTATGTATGATGTCTTGTTTTTATCCAATATGTTAAACCATGACTTTTCTATGAATGGCAATTCAAACGATAATATTCCTGTGGTAAAATCAATAGTATTAGATGCAATTAAAAATTTTGTAAAAGAAAAGAATATTAAATCAGTTGCAACTGGTAAGGGTAAACCTATTAAAGATTTAAGTCCAGATGAAGAAGATCAAATTACAGAAGATTGGAAGAAGAAATTAGCAACAGCTGCATTAGCCGCATCTACAATGTTTGGTACACCAGATGTTCAATCTGCTCCTGCATTAACTAGACCAGAAACAACTGCTGTTTCGCAGGTTAAACAACTATATACAGTTGAAGATGTTATTGCTGCTACAATAGTAGACGAAGCTGGTGGAGAAAAGAATGCTTACGAAGGTATGCAAGCTGTTTTAAATGTAATTATGAATCGTGTTAATGGAGATGTTCGAAAAGCAGCGATGCAATGTTTAAAACCATATCAATTTAGTGGGTGGAATAAGGTCAATAAAAAAGATTCAGATTCAATCAAGAAATACATTGATTCAAAAAAGAGTCATGCAAGATTTAAAATTGCACTTGATTTAGTTAATCAAGCAAAAAGTGGTTCTTTAAAAGATATTACTAAAGGTGCAAATCATTTTTTAAATGTACAGTTAACTAAACAACAACGATCCAGCGGTAAATTACCATCTTGGTATAATAAAGATAAAGTTGTTGCTGATATAGGTAGACACCAGTTTCTTAAATTACAAGAAATGCATGAACTTTCCTGAAATTCCAACTTCATTAAACGATCCAATTTTTCAAAGTTTGGTTCGTAGAAAACAACAAGGTGAAGATACAAATCTACCACCTATACAAGAATTTCCACAACAAGACATTAATGAATTGGAATCATTTTGTCGTAAGTATGGTATAATTGGGTTTAATTGTGGACGAATGCATCCTAGAGCTGCATTAAGAATGCTTAAAATGAAAATGGGTGTTCCAAATGAAGAAAAACCCATTGTTGAAAACAGGTCGTTATTAAAAGGTTAAGTTATCCATCTAACAATAGGTGTTCTAACCCATACATCGTTAGTGTATATATAAATAAAGTTATTGTCAAATCTTACTTCACCAGGCATTCCTGATGATGTATAATTTGTAGGTGCAGATCCTGTATTATTCAAATTTAAATATACAAAAGAACCTGTGTCTGCGGTAATAGTATTATCTACATATACATTAGATGCAGTAATATATCCACTTGCACTTATATTGCTTGCTGTAATACTTAATGCTATAATATCATTTGGATCTGATAACATTCTACCAACATACTGATATACAGTAGCATATATTCTATTAGATGGTACAGTAGTAGTTGTAAATTGTAATATACCGCTTTTATAATCAAATTGATATGACGCACTTGGACTTAATGGAGTGAATGTTATACCATTAGCAGAAGTAAACAATGCAATATTATAACCTGGAGGATTACCGTTGTTATCTGCATCTGCACTTTGATTGACGATGTTTGAATCGCTTATATACTTTGGACTTATGAAATTGGTTTGTTGTCCAACATCAATCAATTGACTTCCGATACCAGCAACACTGCCTGTTGGAGAAGTAAAGTACCAAACGGAACTACCAGTAACAGTATTATTTGCGACTGTAAGAGGCCATTTATACCAATATTTTATTACACCAGATGTAACTGTAGTACCAGCAGTTGCACTTGATGAATAAGGAAGACTTGCACTAGGTATTAGATTGGTTTGAGACCAAATTTCAGAAGAACCTATTTGGATTGTAGATGCAAATGCTTCTTGAGAATCGGTAAGATCGGTACTGGTGTATCGTCTTCCAACTAAAAGTCTTATTGCTTTTGTAAGAGTATCAAATGCCATATAGTATAATTATGCGAATTTTTCTATTTTCAAACTTGTTAATGGAGTTGGACTTCCATTATATCTTACAATAACATATAATTCATCTTTACTTGCGACTGTACTATCCAATGTCATACCGTCAACATTTCTTAATGGTATATTAATTACACCACCACTGTTACTTGCACCACTACCATTATTACCGTATAAGTCTATATTTGCACTAAATGGATTTTTACCGTCTGTAGACAAATTGGAAGTGGATATGCTTGAAGAAACAATGTTACTAGCTAAATTGGCAATATCATATATTCTGCATCTAGCATAAGTATTTGAATTACCGCTTTCAAATATCAATCCAATTGCGATACTATTTGCAGTAGTTTCATCCCATTTAACTAATGTAGTATTACCAGTAAGTGTGATTCTTAATGTATTTACAACTGCGGTTGTTTTAAAATATCTTACATAATATTTGTAAGTTGTACCATATGCAGATGGATACCAATATCCATTTGCACCACCTTGATTCACTAAGAATCCCGGCTTAACTTGAAGACTGGATGTTGGTAGATATGATGCACTATTGAAATAACTTCCACTTGAATTTAATAAATTGTCATTTAATACCATTCTGTATGATTCATCCAAGAATTGTTCTGTATTTGGAGTCGTACTGAATGTTAAAGAACCTGTTGTATATCCTTCAGGTCTTCCGTAGTATAATAAACTACCACTTGCGCTAGGAATTCCAAATGAACCAGCAGTATGAATAGTTGCTGTTTGACTTCCAAGTGTTGTTCCTGAACCAGCTCTATTGTATGTGGTATTATTAACAATAAATGTTGTTATTGTTGCTCCTGATGAAGCAGCAGTGGTTCCAGTACCAACTGCACTCATTGTTACACCGAATACAATTATATCTGATTCAAATGGATATGAACCAACAGTTCTTGTTGTTGTATAATCTGAAGACTTTACAACATTTGCGGTTTGTATTGTTGGACTTGTAGTTAAAGTTGTTGTATTTGCAGTAGTTAAACCTAATGCGTTACTTGGAATTGTTGTTGTTGAAACTGTTCCATTATAATATAAAGGATTGAATGCATTACTTGCGGTAACAGTGTATGTATAAGACGATCCACTTGTAATGTATGGTGCGCCGCTTAAACTTCTAGTTACAATGGATGATGCGGTGATTGTACTTCCTGGAGAACTGATTGTTTGAGTAAAATTACCGTCAACTAATGGAGTATAATATTGCGTTAAATTGCTGCCTGTAAAATAAGAATATGTTGAACTACCAGAATTTATTCCTACAAATCCAGATATAATATAAATACCAGAACTACTTACCGAAGACAAACTGATACTATTTGTTAAATTTGATCCTGTAAAATTATTAAAATGTCCGTCTTGATATATTGGTGGTATTACCGCCATGTTTGCGGATGGAATTATTCTTAATGCGATTGGAGTTGCAATACTTAAAGTACCATTATCACTAGATTGACTTACTACAACATTGGTATTATTGGTATAGTTTACTGTTCCAACACTACTTGATGCAAATGTAAGTGTGAATGATCCACTTAATCTTACAGTATTTAATACACCATTATTTAATAATCCCAATCCAAATGCATTTGTTCCCAAACTGGAACTTACTGTGGTAGATCCACCTACTGTACTTCCATACAATGCGTAATTAGCAGCATTTCTAAATGTATATCCACTGAAAATTGTTTGACCGATTGTTGCCCATCCAAGAGGTTGCAGATAGTTTATATATTGATCAGTTGAACCACTTGGTACTCGTCCATTAATTGTAATCGTCGATCCTACATTAGTATTTGTTGTTGAAACACTACTTAAAATTTTTGTATTTGGAGTAGGAATAGGGAAACTTGCACTAAATGCTCCAGCTAAAAATCTTAGAGCATCTGATACATTGGTGTCTAATGTCCAAGTTGAAAAATAAGAACCTGTCATAGAATTACCCCACGGATATGATGTACTTGGTATTCCAACATTTATATTTGATGATGATATTCTACCAGATACGGAAATTGCACCGTCATATGTTAATGTATTTCCTATTTCTGATAGATTTGATGCGGTTAAATTACCAATCGCAGTTTCAACTTTTAAAAATGTATTTACTGGAAGTTGTTTTTCATTTCCAAAATCACTTACCGGACCTTGTAATATTAGTGCGCTGCTAGTTACGACAGGACTAGAACCAGTTTGATTGTTAGTCAATAACCAGTAATTGTTTGCACTATCCCATAACAATGAACTGGTAACAGAATTGTTACTACCACTGTCAGTTAAATCTAATCCAGCATATCTTTGACTAAAAGAACCTGTACTCCAAGCATTTAATTGTATTCTATTATCACCAATTATTACTGTGCTTGAACTAATATTCACTACAGAACTGGTACCAAATACAGTTAAGTCTCCATATAACACTGTGCTACCTTTTACAGACAATGTACCTAACTCTGTATTGCCACTTGCGCTTATATTACTTGAAGTAACATTAGTCAATATATTATTAACAGATACTAAATTGGTTGTATTTACTGTAGATGCAGAAATATAACCACTTGCAGTAATATTACTAGCGGTAACATTAAATAATATTGACGAGTTTGAATTTAAGGTGTTAAAATTTGCAGCAGAAGCGCTAATGTATCCACTTGCGCTTATATTGCTTGATGTAACATTGGTTAAATTAGAATTTAATGCGGTTAAATTATTAGTAATTATAGAACTACCTGATAAACTACCACTTAAACTTCCAATAAATACAGAAGAGCTTATTACTGATGCGGTAACATTAGTAAAATTTGCTTTGCTTGATGTAAGTGTCCCAATAGCAACACCTTCTAATGTAGATGTACCAATAACAGATCCTGTTGAATCTGTTCTTAATATGAGACTGTTACCGTTAACATATTTTTCTTGATATGCGGTATTAGTTACATTTCTCTGGTCAAACCTGATATCTTTAGCACTTGCCATATTTTATAAATATTGAATATTTATACTTAATTACATTATATTTATAAAGGATTATGTCATACCCAATTGAAAAGTTAGAAAATCAAATGCTCGACTTGATAGATGAAGTTTATGCAGATAGTGGATTGGGTAGATGGTTTGGCAAAGGTGGTGTAGGCAGTTCATCCGGCGGTGGTTGGGATAGATACAATAGTAGCGGTAAAAAAGCTGGTAAATGTGGTGATGCAAAAAAAGGAAGCAGTTATAGTGCTTGTTTAGGCAAAAAGTATGTTGATAGATTAAGATCTAAGGGTGGTAAAAAAGCTATTGCAAATTGGGTAAAAAGAAAAAAGTCTGCTCAAAATAAAGCTGGTAGAGGAGAAAAAGGCAGTGGTGGCAAAGGTAAAGCTCCTGTAAAAGTAAGTTATAAAGAACAATTGTGTGAAATATTCGTTGTTAATCACAAAGAACAATTAAAAAAAGATTTGGTTCAATTTTTAACACAACAATTCCAAAAAGATCATTTGAAAGCAATACACGGTGGTCCAAGTATCACTGAATATAAACCAGAAGATTGGGTTGAACGAATATCAGACAATCTAATTAATAGATTATTACAGTATTTTGAAATTATTCGTGGACAAACAGAAAGAAATTTAAAAACATCGGTTGTTCTATCAAGAGATTAATAATAACTTGATTTTCATTTATTATATCGTAATATATACACATATACAAATATGTATAAATGTATGAATAAATTTTATATTATAGATACTACACAACGAAACGAACCTTTTATATTTGAAAATGTACAAGGTTTAATTACACATTTAGAAGGTACTGTTAAACGAAAGTTTGGACAAACCAGAGCCAATTATATGCAAAATCTAATTGAGTTGGGTCATGGCGATGATGATCGTGAAGGTAGAACTTTTACAGAATCAATGCGAACAATATTTAATATTGGCATTGTTTCAAAAGGTGGTATATTGAAGAACTGTAACATCCATGATGTTGCACATTATAGTAAATACCGAACTGAAATGGGTGATTAAACATGATTAATTTGGATGTAAAATGGAGTGACGTTTATGAAATTGAATCTAAAAGTGGAATACCACTATGGACACGACATTGGTTAATACCAATGAAGTGTCGTAATGAATTCTTTGTTTATTGGAAGAGTAATAGTTTTAAGTTAAAAGAAAAAGGTTATGGTGTTAAAAAAATAGACAATGATTGGTTATTAACAGAAACACATACAACTGAAGATCATTTTTCTAAAAAGAAAGTAGTGAATACAGTTAAATCAGACGAACCACTTAAATCATATGAAGTTAAAACAACTGATGGTTTGCGTCCTTGGCAAGTTAATGCGGTTTCAAAATTGTGTTCTGCCATTAAGAAATGGGGATGTGCAATTGATGGTAGTGACGTAGGCGTAGGCAAAACATATAATGCATGTGGTACTGCAAGAGAATTAGATATGGACATTGTTGTAGTATGTCCAAAAGCAGTAATGGAGTCTTGGAAACGAGTCATTAAGAATCATTTTAAGTTGAATCATAGATTGATAGGTGTTATTAATTATGAAATGTTGCGAATGGGTAAAAAAGACAGTATGATTGCATCTTATGTCAAGAGAAGAGATACTAGACGCAATGAATTTGTTTGGAATATTCCTAAATCTACATTAATCATTTGGGATGAAAGTCAAAAACTAAAAGGTGCAAATACAAAAAACAGTGAAACTTGTTTATCCGCATTAAAACAAGGTTACAAGATGTTATTTTGTAGTGCAACTAATGCAACTAATCCACTTGAGTTAAAGACAGTTGGTATGGCAATTAAGTTGTTTGAAAATAGTAAACAATATTATACTTGGTTATATGCGCATGGTGTAACTAAAGGTAGATTTGGATTACAATTTAATGGTAATAAAGAAGTATTGAAAAAACTTCATGAAGATATATTTGTTAATAGAGGAGTAAGATTAACCAGAGATACAATTCCTAATTTTCCAGAAAGTCAAATTGATGCTGAATGTTATGATATGGAAGAAGATGCTCAAAATAAAATTAATAACATTTATTCAGAAATGGAAGCTGAATTGGATAAATTACAAAAGAAGATAAAGAAAGAAAGTAAAGAAAACACTAGCGAATTGACTGCAATTCTTAGGGCAAGACAAAAAATAGAATTAGTTAAGGTTCCATTATTCATTGAAATGGTTGAAGAAGCAATTGAAAATGGAATGAGTGTGGTAGTATTTTGTAATTTTACTGAAACTATTGATGCTTTATCAGAAAGATTAAATACTAAATGTATTGTTAACGGTGAAGCTAAGTATGCAAAAGCTAGACAACAAAATATTGATGATTTTCAGGCGGATAAACAACGAATAATATTAGTTAATATTCAAGCTGGTGGTGCTGGATTAAGTTTACATGATTTGAATGGTAATCATCCACGTATGTCATTGATTAGTCCTAGTTATTCTGCAGTATTAATGCGTCAAGCTACTGGACGAGTTTGGCGTGACAGTGCTAAAAGTAAAAGTATACAAAAGATTGTATTTGTTGCAAAAACCGTAGAAGAAAAAGTTTGTGATAGTGTAAAGCTTAAACTTGAAAATATGGATTTACTAAATGATGGAGATTTAACAACATGAAAAAAATTGTAGTAACCAGCCTCAATTGGAAAGAAATAGTTGAAGTAGACGATTCAATATTTGACGATTATAAAGTAGAAGCCTGTACACAAGCAATGGAAAGAGCAATTAATAATGGAAATTCTACCGTTACTGCGTTATTACAATGTTGGCTTGAACCAAAGAACAATAAGTCAAAGAAAACAGTATCAGTATACAATACATATAAGATATTGATTAACGCAGGATTTCATAGTAAAGCAGAAATCTTAAGATCTGTATTTTTATCAAGAACTAAAGTAGATTTGGCAGATGAGCCAATTAAAGGTTAATTATGAACAATACCCCAGATATAAATGTTATATTGGCCCAAATGGCTGAAATGCAAAAACAGTTAAATGATTTACAATCTCTTAAGAAAGATGTTAAAGAAATAAAAGAAATTAGTAGTATTGGTGAAGATGTTGCTAAAGAGGTTGCGGATGAAGTAAATCAATTAAAAGAAAATGGTGTTAGTATTCCGCATTTGGAAAAACAAGCACAATCGGTATTGTTTCCAAAAAGAACTGAAAAAGTTGGAATTGCAAGAATGTTATTGGAGTCTGAAATCAGGGAAGCAAGAGAAACTAGTAGAAGTGCAAAAGAATGTTCTAAAAAATTAGGAGTAAGTTATACAACATATAAAAAATATGCTAAAATGTATGGTGTTCATGTTATTTGTGATCCTACTGTAAGAAAGACTAAAGATTTAAATAGTACAATTGATCCCAATAAAGGAAGATATCCGTTAAGTAAGATATTGTCTGGTAAATGTCCTAATTTCCCTATTCATAGATTAAAAGATAAATTGATTAGGTCAGGTACAAAAAAGACTGAATGTGAACAATGTGGATATAGTGAACGAAGAATTACTGACGGTAAGATTCCATTGTTGTTAAACTTTGAAGATGGTAATAAAACAAATCATAGTATAGAAAACTTAAAGATTCTGTGTTACAACTGTACATTTTGTAGTGGTAGAGGATATATTAGACGGGGTACCATACATTTTAATATGGATCCTGATGTAATTCAAGGCGCAAAAAAACCAATAAGAGCTAGATTTTAAAATAAAGTTATTATATCTAACACGATATTTATACTTTATGAAAACATTTAATCATTTAATTGCTAAACACGGTGTATTAATATCTTTTAGTATTGCGAAAAAGTTAAATAGTGATAATATTAAAGCAATTACTGATGAAATTAACAAATTGGGTGGAGACAAGAAAACACGGAGTCAATTATTAGAAGAAGAAATCAAAAGAAATACTATGGATTCGTTGAAATTGACAGATGTACCTGGATTAATAATGACTAAAAGTGAAATCATCAGAGAAAAATTCATAGAAAATAGTTTTATGAAAGATGATAAAACGGTAATTTCATTGATGATACTCGCAAATTTATTATCTAAGAAAATATTAGATAAAAAAGCACCAAAAGAACAAATGTGCTTCATTTTAATTTCTTTAATCAATTCGTTGGGATTGTCGGATACGGATTTCAAAAATTTTCATCAAAAACATAATCCAAATTTTATGGGTGATGACAATGATGATGATTTTGACGACTTCGATGATGATGATGAAGACGATGACGAAGACGATGACGATGAATTTTAATAAAAATATACTTTTAATTTATCGTATCCATCTACTATAGTTAGTCCTTTATAGTGCCATTTTTCTTTCTTAGATTTTTCTATTAATTCGGAATAACTAGTGTCATCTTTATTGATTTCTAAAACTGTACCAGAAACATCATTCTTTTGTATTTCTTTTTCTTTTGTTGTTGATATTAAATTTTGAATTAAGTTCTTAAACTTTTCACTTTTATTTATAAAAGCCAATATTTTATTCATAGCCATATCAACATTTTCTTTGGATACATTTTGTTTGATAGTTACACATGGTGAATATAAACCTGGGAAGTCTTTTACTATATTAACAAAATTATCTTTGTCATTTAATATATCCAATATAATTTCTTTTGTAACCATATATTCATATATATACATATACTAACAATTATGTTATTTTTAATATGGTTTTCACTACAAAAGAAAATGAGGTTACTATGGAAATATTAAACATTAATGACGCTAAGGTTTTAATTGGTACTAATAAAGTTGTATTTGTTACGGGTGTAACTGGTCAAGATGGTAGTCATATGGTTGACTATCTTCTCAAAACTACTGATTATTTAATTTTTGGTGGTGCTAGAAGATTGAGCATTAAAAATCATGAAAATATTGAACATTTGGATAATAATCCCAGATTTCATTTGGTAAATTTTGATTTAAGTGACGCTCATAGTATCAGTAAAATTGTAGAATCATTGAAGCCAGATTATTTCATTAATTTAGCTGCACAAACATTCGTAGGTTCATCATGGGATTTTCCCACACAAACTTGGGAATGTAATACTACAGGTGTGATTCATATTCTAGAAGCAATTAGACAACACAAACCATCTTGTAGATTTTACAATGCAGGTAGCAGTGAAGAATTCGGTGATGTCGCATACATTCCACAAGATGAAAATCATCCTGCAAGACCTCGTAGTCCATATGGTGCTAGTAAATCTGCAGCTAGACAATTAGTTAAAGTATACAGAGAAAGTTATAACTTGTATGCTGTACAAGGATTGTTATTCAATCACGAAGGACCACGTCGTGGCGAAGAATTTGTAACTCGTAAAATTACAAAGGGTGTAGCTAGAATTAAGAAAGCTATACTTGAAGGTAAAAGTTTTGTACCAATTGAATTGGGTAATGTAAAAGCCAAAAGAGATTGGAGTGACGCTGAAGACTTTGTTGATGGTATCTGGAAAATGTTAAACCAAAAAGCTCCAAATGAATATGTACTTTCCAGCAATGAAACACATACCATTGCAGAATTTGTATGGCATGCATTTAAAGCGGCTGATATTGAAGGTGCATGGCACGGACAAGCTGAATCCGCTGAATTTAGTATTAGTACAAAAGATGCAATCAAATATGATCCAGTAGTTTCTGTATTGGTTAAAATCAATCCTAAGTTCTACAGACCTGCTGAAGTAGACTTATTACTAGGTGATAGCACCAAAGCCAGAAAAGAATTGGGATGGAAACCAGAAACTTCATTTGAACAACTGGTTGATAAAATGGTTAAAAATGACTTAAAACAAATTGGACTATGAGTGACTCTTATACATTATATAATGAAACGGTAATGGATCATTTTATGAACCCAAGAAATATGGGCGATATAAAAGATGCAGATGCTATTGGTGAAGTAGGCGCCGCCGCATGTGGTGATATCATGAAAATCACTCTTAAAATTGATGATGTTACACAAACAGTAACTGATGCTAGATTTAAGACATTTGGTTGTGGTAGTGCAATAGCTGCTTCATCTATGGCTACAGAACTAATAAAAGGTCGTACTATAGAAGAACTTCAGAAAAATTTTAACAATGATGATATTGTTACTGCGTTGGGCGGCCTCCCCCCAGTAAAAATTCATTGTAGCGTTTTGGCCACCGAGGCACTTAATGCAGCATTGGAAGATTACAAAAAGAAAAAGAAAATTAAATAAATCTACTGTTCATAAATTGGATTAAATTGTTATAATACTTTTCTAATCCTTTTTTTGTAACTCTTTTTTTTGCGCTATTGATTTTATATGCGTTGATCATGTCACTTGTAACTTCCAAGTCACTTTCTTCATTCAACAGTCGGATTTTATCAACTTTATTTTTACGCATAAAAAAACTTCTGATGAATAACTATAACATCAGAAGTTTTTGTTACAACTTTTTTATTAAATAGTCAAAAAATGTTTCCAAGTATGATGTTTTGCTTCTCTAATAAAAGCAGAAATTGGCATTGGATTTGGTTCAATAGGATCTTTTCTTAATTTGATTCCAATTTCACTGTTAAGTTTATTACCTTTTTTACTATTCAATTCTTTTTCACATACAACCATATTAGTCCAAGTATCACCGCCACCTTTACTACGAGGAATAACATGGTCAATAGTAGATTGATCCTTTGATAACTTCTTTCCAGTATATTGACAAATACCTTGATCTCTATTCCAAATACCATCTTTGCTAGGCTTACCTTTAAATGTCTTAATAGGCATCTTATTGAAATTTGTAGCAATGATGACGGTTGGAACCCTAATGCTTCTGGTAGGACTATTTATGAACAAATCCCACGGTCTAATAGACAACAACATCCATTCATCCCATGAAACTGGATTCATACTCTTTGCTTCATCAAAGATTGGTTGTCCATTATCATCCAATTCATATTCAATATCCAATGCCAATGTAGATGGTTTACCGTAAGATTCAGAACCACAAAGATCCACAATAGCATCTTTTACGGTTTTAAATCCAACTGGTTGCCAGTTAGCATTAAGATTCAAACATATAAGTTTATTTGCAACATTATTCATAACTCACCTTGTAAAAATAAGTATAGTTTACTTTTTATAAAGGTCAAGAGAAATTTTTTCTTTTGGTTGTAGACTTTCATCTAACCTATCAATAACCATCTGTAAACTGCCAATTTCAAACCATTCATTTTTTTTACTTTTGGCAAAATGCTTCATTTGTTCGTGTATATCTTTTTCAGCACTATAACAGTCTGGATGTTCTATATAATACTCTATTTTGTAATTTCTTAATGGACTGCTTGTTTGATATGTACGCAGTCTTGATTTAATGTCTTCAGTTACCCCTATCTTATAATAAGATGGAAAGTTACTGTTACTAATTACATAAATATAACCTGATTTTTGTCTTTTTTCACCCATTTGTCCAATAAATATAGACAAATTTTAATTTTCTTTTTATTTATTTTAAGGGGTACCCCCGCCACCCTTTATTTTTCATTCACATACACATATTCATCACTGAACATACTATATAAATAATCATGGTGTTTATCGTCTAATAAATATTCATTAATATCAATAATACGACGGTCATCATCACAATGACACTGCATATGAATTTTATCACGTTTTATCTTTGTCGCTGTATTACAGTAATTGCAGGATATAATTATATCTTCCATACTACATAAAATATCACACTAAATGCAAAAGAAAAGGGGTGTAACTTAATTGTTACACCCCACACAATATTGTAACACTAGGTTACAGATCACTATAGTTCTTCAGTTCAATCTTACCATTCGTGATAGTAATATACTGACTAAGATTACAATCAATACAAATGTTGTTCGCATCAACAATACTAGCAAATCCTTCTCTGTGATATTGTGCAGCTTTACCAGTTTCCCATTGATTAGTATGTCCAACAATTTGTTTCAAATCATCAATAGGTTGAAACTCATGATCAAAATCACACCAAACAATACCACCAGCCTTCAAGTTACCGCCACGAGCATGACCAACACCATAAAACCAATGTAAGTCATTAATCTTTAATTTGGTTCTAGCATCATTATCATTTTCATCCAGATACTTGAAGATAACTTCATTTGTGTCACAAATTGGAGGCAAAAATCGTCTATCCAAACCAGCGTGGGTTAATAGAATATCATCTACAACAATAGACCAGTGAAACTTATCTTGTATATGTCCTCTAACTTTACCAATGACTTTATCTATAGCATCATACTTCCATTGTTCATAACCACTACACCAAGTAGTAGGAGCATTAAACAGATAGTGTAGATCATGGTTACCAAATAGAGTATAGTTCTTTGGGTTAGGAAGAAATACATCTCTTAGATATGTGGCGGTAGCAATATAATTACTAGTATCATCGAGTGAGAAACTATCAAACCAGTCACCCAAACAAATGTTGATATCGCCAGCTTCTTTGACAAAGATGGTATCTAACTTTGTATGATTGTTATGAGGATCAGCAGCAATTACAATTTTTTTATTATTGGAACTTAACTTTAACATACCTAAAGTATACCATAATTTATTTCACAAGTCAACCGATTTCGTTTTAACTTTTGTTAAAATCCACTTGACCATTTCTTTTTTGGTAGATGGAACACCATATTTTTTGATATTAAAGTATTCCATCTCCAATTCGTATAGTCGTTGAGTAGTGTCCATTTTTTCAAACCATTTTGAATCTGCTGGAGAATCGTCTGTATTTTTTTCCAGCGTTTCTAAACATTCTATTAGAAATTCACATTCAATTTTGGTAAGAATTATTTTTTTCACTTTTCAGTGGATTTGGACTTCTTTTTATCTCCCCAGTTAATTTTATCGTAATTGGAATTATAGGTTTTCTTGTTCACTGGTCTGGGAGATGATCCCTTCCCGTTCTGATGTGATTGATTGCTCATAAAAATGTTGATATCCTTCCTCTATTGTAGTAAAAAACGATCCTTCATTATACATTTCACTAGCGATAGATATGTCGCTCTTCATATAATTTGAGTTAACATTCTTTAGTGTGAAACCTGTTGATCCATTTGGATCTGGTTCATATCCTACAAATATAACACTAAATAACTTATCGTCAAGTACTTCATCAAATTCCTTGTAGGGGTCATCTTTGATATATGCAATATCAGCTTCACTCCACTTATTATCAATACGTGGACACACACATAGTTTGTATTCATTGTCAATGAGTGTTTTGAATACAAAAGCATTTGGTTTTTCCATATTATTCTTCATATTTTTCAATACATTTACTACAAAGTTGTCCGGCACCATCTACATAATTAGCTCTAAAGTCAACATGTTTATCTTTGGGTTCATTTGTTTCTACCCCACAGACAATACATTCTTCCATTTCAACTACTACTTTAAAGTCGTCATTTGGTAATTTTTCAATTTTATTATTCATAATTTTATGTTGCGAATGATTTGCCACATCCACAGCTAGATTCTGCATTTGGATTGTTGATTTTAAATCCACCACCAATTAATTCATCACTATAATCAATTACACATCTGGATAAATAATTGGCACTAAATTTATCAGTCAATACTTTAACACCGAAATATTCAGATACTACATCATCATCTCTAGTTTCATCAAATACCATACCATACTGTAAACCAGAGCATCCGCCGCCTTCTACATATACTCGTAATGATTTACCTGTATTTGTTGTATCATTAACCAACATCTCAGAAATATGAGATGCGGCTGATTCTGTTAAGATTATACTCGATGTTATTTCCATAAAACTTGCAATGTTACGATTAAACTACACAATCCGATTAGTGTCAATGTTTTAACACTTAACCGTTCATTAAAATAAATAGTGGTTAATATGGTAAACATAACTATTCCGATGCTGAATGTAAAAATTCTATTGGGCCACATTTTACCCTCAAAATATTCCGTCAATATCTTTGTTGCATAAATTGATAACAATGTATTAGGTACACTCAACCATATTAACCACATTTCATACTTCTTGTAGAAGTTGTTAATAAACTGACCATATAGCTGATGCCAGCCAATGACATATACTACTAATAGTATTGATACAGCCAAAAACAACTTTGTCATTTTGCCCTCAAAATTGTATTAAATTTATTAACAGCTTCTTTACAGACACGACTGCCTTTGCTTAACTCAGCATAAGTATTGTCATATACATTAACTAAATCACCCTCTTCAATTTTAGAACCCTCTTTTAATTTGGTATACTTTTTAAGTTCAGATTCTTGTACTTCAACTATGTTATCAGCGCTCTTCATACAGTTTTGTTATAGGACTCCACATAACTAATAATATTTTGTTTACCCACAGGATTCATAGAGTGTACTACATATGGAGGGTGTTTTACACCATTCTTCATACAATAATCCACAAGCCATTTTGCACAATCATAGCCTGTCTTTTCAGTATATGAATCATAATTAATGCCTCTGTCGTTTAGTCCGTCACCATAATGGCAGTCTGATAGATCGTGATCATAACAAACAAACTTAGGAAGTCCACGAAGTGTAATTAAATCAACAAACTCTTGATAGTTTCTTACAAGTGAATAGTGTTGATCTTTTGGGATATCAACCCAAGTGACATTCGTTGGAACGCGGATATCATCCAAAAATAAATTATAGTTGGTTATCATATTTTTTAAGTGATTCTTTTAAATTTTTTAAACTTGTTTCTGTACAAGTCCAGATTACATCTGCTTTGTGTTTTTTACGATACTTATTTGCTTCGGTTAGTGATGCGTCTTCACTGAGACATTCTCCTAAAGAATCAACACATAAGTTGTCATTTTTATCTAAAATTAGAACGTAGTAATTTGTTTTCATTATTTAACCTTCTGTTCCAAGTATACCACAAACTTTTTCATTGGTCTACCACTTTCGAAGGTGTCGCCGATAAATTCTGCTTTGGTGACACGATATCCTTTTGTTCCATAATCATTCATCACACTTTCAAGTTCAGCATAATCAACCACACTATGTATTTTTATTGTGTATTTGTATTTCATTGTCGTGGAACTACCAAACAACTTAAGTTTGGCATTGTATAACCTTGTTTAATTAGCTCACGGGTATCTTTGACGATTTTATCAAAGTAAGCCAACTTCATCTTGATTTCTTCTTGTTCTTTCTTTGTAAGCTTCTTCATACTGCTACTTCAAACTTTACACTAGGAAGTGGTTTGTAGTCAAGTAAAATCGTATCACTATATTGCCAATCATATATTGATTTAAAGTTATCAGTTTTTATGGTTGGCAAGCTACTCGTTACATCTCTACTTAACAATTCTTTAATGCCATCTATATGGTTTAGATAAATGTGTGCGTCTGCAAAAAATCCTACTAACATACCTTCTTTTAAATTAGATTCTTTTGCCAATAGATGTAAAAGCAAACCATAAGTGTTTAAATCATTACCCAACACAAAATCTACACTTCGCATATAATAAAACAAATTAAGTTTACCATCGGTAACATTTACTTGCCAAGCAAAATGACAAGGCGGTAAAGCCATATGATTTAGTGCTAGTGGATTCCAAGCACTACATAACATTCTTCTACTATTAGGATTAGATTTAAGCGTATCAACTACATCTTTTAATTGATCTTTATGTTCTCCACCCCACGGATATGTTACATCGTGAAAATCTCTCCATTGTTTTCCATAGATTTCTCCCAAGTCATCACATTCTTCCATTTTCTTCTTGGTATCATCATCAGTACCATATGCAACTTCTTGTGGATTACACCATTGATTCCAATAATTACATCCTCTTTCTTTATACCATTGTTTTGATGTAATTCCCTTGATAAATCCTTCCAATTCAATTGCGGCTGATTTAAATGGAACTTTTCTAAGTGTAAGCAATGGATATCCATCAGACATATCGTGACGGATCATTACGCCTGGAAAAGAAATTGTTCCTGTTCCAGTTCTATCTTCTTTTTTATATCCTTTTGTTAGGATTAGTTCTAAATTTTCTTGAAATGTTTTATCTAAAAAAGACATATTTATTTATTTAATGTATTGTCAATGAAATCAATGCACACTCTTTCCCATTCAGTTACATCACTTATATCAGG
>ENA-OSIY01000795-OSIY01000795.1-marine-metagenome-genome-assembly--contig:-NODE-795-length-17328-cov-7.477016_pt1 | contig 17328 bp, 22 predicted proteins | sample MGYA00237884_ERZ534233 | MGnify/ENA primary metagenome ERZ534233 (study PRJEB26412, sample SAMN06343840) | marine metagenome | isolation source: estuarine water | place: USA: Columbia River Estuary... | reverse complement strand
TTTTTAATGATACGGCGCCCACCGAGATCTACACCTCTCTATTCGTCGGCAGCGTCAGATGTGTATAAGAGACAGATCTAAAACTATACCTATTAAAATTAATACCTACAAAATCTGCTGGTTCACATTCGGGTCTAGGACCAAACTTGCTATGATACCACCAATACTTATTATCATCAACATCTCTTATGCCGCCTTGCACTCCTTCGCCAACATTCCAATGCTCTAGTATATATTCAAAATCTTCTTGTTTGAATTCTCTACCAAGAACTACATAATCTGTTATCTTAAATGAAAGTTTTACTCGGTTTTTATCTTTGAAAAGATATACTTTAAATGGATCAGAAAATAGTACTACATTATTGCTGTCTTTTATTGTAGGCATCTGTTAACTCCTTGGCTAATTCTTTGTTTATTTCTTGGTGATTTTGAAAGTCATCATAATATTGATGGATCCAATTTTGATCTGGTGCATCAATTCCTACAGTATTCCACAGTGTATCTAATCCAGACATCGTTGACCATTGACTTTGGTGTAATAAAATGTCACCGTGATCAGCTGGAACTTCTTCATCATATACTCCATTATTAAATTTCTTTTTAGATATAAAGTTATCAACAATCGTTTCTATTCCGGGCCAACTATGATCGTCATCACTGTAATTAGCGTTTCTGTCATCTTCCATTAAGTAATTATACTCACGGGCTGCCCAACTAACAATGTCTCCATCCCAATTATCAACTGATGTTCGAATCATCATTACAGGCAAATTTCTGCTCCATTCCCATATGTCTTGGTAATTTTGTGCATGTAGCAAAACTGATATACTTTTATTTTCAATTAAATTTAATAACCCATCTAATTGTTCTGTAGATATTTCCATAGTATTTCTTATATCATAATTATACCATTCTCTATCTTCATCTGAAATATTCCAATAATCATCATGTACACGAATCTTTCCCAACGGACCTGGTTCGTGATCTACTTCTTTTCCATCTAGTTCATATGATGCCCAATGTTCTCCTGCTTGGCTTTCACCGTGTAGCATAGGGCTGTTATTAAGCAAGTATGGAACTTCCATTTGACTTAAACAACTGTGACTACATATTAAATATAATGTGTTCATTTTATTCCTTTTATTATTTGCCTCTTCTTAATAGCTTCTTTGAGATCTACTAAATATTCACCTTCTATCATATTGATGATAGTTTCTGTTACACCTATTTCATGTTGTAACATTCCCAACCTAAGCATTAACTTATCAAGTTCTTCTGTGTAGAACTGTAACTCTTTTTGCTTGCGTTCTTTCTCATCGTAAAGATCGCTAATATTAATAATGAATTTTTTATCTCCACTATTGTGACCAAATAAGTCTGACATACAAAACTCCTTTTAGTATTACATAAAAAATATGTCCGCTAGCACTGTCCTATGGTAAAACTCTCAACATTTTACCGGGCCAAGTATACTTTTTACTTATTAGTATTTAGCAGTAAAAATACTATAACCAATTTTATAGTCTATATCCTGTGCTTTAAAATCAACTGCTGAATGTAATTTTCCCATATCAAATGTAATAGCATCGCCGGGTTGCCATCTTACAATCGATTCCACTGTTAATCCATGTAGTGATTCATATGGTACATGTGTTAAATATTCATTATATATTTGTTTGTTAAATGGTTCGTCTGTAATATTTACAATATCACTATAATCTGTTAGACTTTTGTTGTAATATGTTTCTGGTACATCTTTCCATCCTCTAAAGCATTTAACAGGGCCATCTAAATAATACTGATCAAATACTACAAAGTTAGTCGGCTTTGAAACTTCTAAAGGTAGCACCACTGTTTTATATATGTCATATATCTTTTCGTGGTAATCATCATTGTGTACAATATGTGGATAGTCTACTTTGTATATATTACTACCCCATACTAGGCTTTCGCCAATTAAGTTATCAACAAATCGTTGTACTGGAGTAAACCATTCTTGTGGACCATCTCTATCGGGACTGTAGTTCATAACTACTGGTCCTGTATTCTTTTCTATATGTTCTGCACTATTAAATTGGTTAAGCAAGTAATCAATGAAACCTTGATTAACAACATTCTTGTGTACTGTTGCACTTTCGTACCTATCAGTTATTGCTTTCTTTTGTGCATCTGTTCTCATTAAAAATTTGTCCTTTGTGTTTCTATGTCGTGTCTGGCAGTATTTTCTACTACTCCGCACTGGTTAATACATAAGTCACATGGTCTGTTATTATCCAATCCTTGTTTTAAATCTGTCCACCATTTATTATTCATAATGTCAGTTAAACTATGTTTACTTAATTCATTCCATTCTTTTTCATATGGAGTAAAGTACGCTTCTTCCAATAACTTTTGCCTATATAAATCATAAGCGGCTGCACTAAACATACAACACGGATATACATATCCCTCTGGTCTTATAAATATTCCTTCTTTACTAAAGCATTCGTCATCTATGTGTGTGTAATTATCTATAAGGTCTTTAGTTTCTTGTTCCCATTGTGGTAATATTCTTTTATTTGCAGTTTTTTCATCAGTTTCTGTTTTATAAAAATTATCTTTAGCATTTTTCATTAAAACATCTAAATCTGCTGAATATATATTTTGTCTTATATCAAAACTTTTACAACCAAGTTCTTCTGCAAATTTTCTTGCTTCTTCTACTTGATGTTTATTCCATGGAAATACTACCATTTGCCAAGATGGAATTCCGCCTGCTTGTATAAATGCATGTAGATTATCTATTACCCTATTCCATTGTACTCCAATACGATAGATGTGATTTGTATCTTCTAGTCCATCTATGCTAAACTGAAAATAATATTGTTTTCCATCTAATACTTTAGCCAACTTTTCGTAGTAACTAGGATTCTTTAAGCCACCATTTGTGTGTATATTGAAATCTGCATTAGGGCGTACTTGGGTTGCTATTTTTAATATTTCTAAAAACTGAGGATGAGCTAATGGATCGCCTACTGTGCCTATAAAGTCTAAACTTACATATTCGTCTACACATGGATCAGAGATTATATTTGTAAAGTTTTCAATAGTTAAATGTTCGTTGAAGTCAACTTTGTGATTTAATCGTATTCCATTATCATCTGATGTATATCTCGCACATGCTGGACAAAAACTATTACATGTTGTACTAAGTTCAAATTCTATAACTTTGACTTTTTCGTATACCATGCTATCCTACAAATGCTCTTTCTACTACATACTCACCTGGTGTTTTACTGTCGCCTTCTGTAAACCCTTCGTCTTTTAAGTATTCGATTAATTCTGCATTCATTGGCATTGAGCCACATATCATCACTCTGTCATGTATTGGTGATAGATCTGCTAGTCCTAGTTTCTTTTGAACATCGCCATTATACATTGCAGTTGTTACACGACCTGTATTTTCATAATCTTCACGTGTGCAAGTAAAGTATGTTTTAAGTTTACCTTCAGTTACTTGACTATATATTTCATCGCTATTTAACTCGTCTATAAGCTCTCTAAACGCCAGCTCTTTGGCTATTCTAGTACCCCATACTACAATGACATTATCATAGTGTTCGTATGTGTCTACGCCGCGTATAATACTCATAAAAGGGGCGATTCCTGTTCCGGTAGCTAGTAGGTACAGATTGCGTCCAGGCTTTAAATTTGCGTGTACTAGGGTGCCTACAGCCTTTGGATTAATTAGTATCTCATCACCTACTTTAACATGCTGTAGTTTACTTGTAAGTGGTCCGTCTTGTACTTTGATACTATAAAATTCTAGTGTTTCTTGATGGTTTGGACTTGCTACTGAATAAGCTCTCATTATAGGTTTATTCTTTTGTAGTTTTTCTGACCAGTTGTCTAATCCAATCATCATAAACTCACCATCTCTAAACCTTACACTACTATCTCGAGTAGTTGTAATATGAAATAATGTGTCTGTGTAATGTGTTACTGATAATACTGTTTCTTTATGTGCTGCCATATGTTTGTCCAATTTCTAACTATATTTATGACCTTAAGTGTGGTACACCGTAGGGGAATCGAACCCCTCTTGCCGGGATGAAAACCCGGTGTCCTAACCGATAGACGAACGGTGCATTTGGCGGGAGTGAAGGGACTCGAACCCTCGGCCCCCTGCGTGACAGGCAGGTGCTCTAACCAACTGAGCTACACCCCCTAATACAGATTATATTATAAACTATTTTTTGCTAGTTGTCAACTATTTGCTGAACAATTGCTACAATTGTTTTTACATAACAATGGTGGGTTGTCACTTTCCCATCCTTCTTTAAAAATATATGTTTGATATATTTTATGATTTACTATTTCTTCTAATGTATAATGTTCTAAATGATTCCAGTTTGGGTCTTCATTCATTAGTTTTTTCATTATTGGATCTTCGGACAATGCTAGAAACTCTTCTTTGTCTTCCATGTGTCTTTTATCCCATGCATTACTAAAGTTACAACAAGGCCATACTCTTCCTTCTGGAGTTATTTCCCATTCCCTACATTTATTAATGAGATCCATAGAAAAGCATGATATATTATACTTGCTCATTTAATAACCTTTGTGCTTTTAATTTTGATTTATTTGATATTAATCCATGATTTCTTTGATTAAATTTAAACTCTATATCTATGCCAAGTTCATTGGCCATTTTACGTGCCTGTGGTATCTGATGCCAGTTCCATTCAAATATTATAAACCACCATATACCTATTCCATCCGCTTCTATGTATGCTTTCATATTATTCATTGCACGTTCAAAATCCACACCTTCTCTGTATTTCCAATTAACATCGTGTGTAGTTCCATCAATTGCCCACTGTATGTTTATCTTGTCACCATATTGTTTTACAATAGAAGTATACCAATCTGGTGTTCGTAATCCACCATTTGTATTAATGATAACAGAATCTTTTGCAACTTTCATACTAACATCTACAAATTTGTTAATTTGCGGATGCATCATTGGATCTCCAAATTCTCCACAGAATTGGATTGTTGATATATTTAAGTTTTTAGATAATTCAAGTGTACTAGTAAACACATTTAGATCCATGTGTTTTAGTTCGAGCCAAGATTCTTTTTCACCAGTATCTTGATTAGTTCTAGCACAACTACGACATTTTGCTTGACAGTATGTAGTTAATGCAAATTCAAGCCAATGACTATCATATGCATATGAATTACTCACACCAGCTTTTCTTTTTGTCGCCGTAGTATTCTCTTGCAAATCCATTTTCAATAAGCATATATCTTAGACTTTTACCGTCAATGATAATATCGCCTAATACTCGCCCACCAAACTTGTCCCATTTGTAAATAGCTACTTGTATAACTGTTGCACCATTTAATTGATCTTTTGTAAATTGGCTTGCTTGTTCGCCCCATGCCGCTTCAGAGTCACATTCTGCTCTCCAACTCTTTTCAGGTGTGTCAACTCCATAAACACGAATGCTTAGTTCTTGTTTAAGTGGCTCTGGCAAAAAGTCTGCTCTAAAGGCTACAGTATCTCCATCAATTACTCTAGTTATCTCAAAGTCGTAAACGACCATATCAACTTCTTTAGCTGATGTTGTATTTGCAAAAAGGAATCCTAACATTAACATTCCTATTACTATTAAACCTCTACCTATGTTTCTATTCATAATTTAATTTCCTTTGTAGTATTTATTAAATAATTCTTTGTATGCTTTACAAACTATATAATAACGCTCTTTGTATAATAATGCAGCAGCATCTAATTCTTTACTATTTTCAATACCTAAGTAATTAAGTATAACATCAGTATTGTTAAACCATTCTACATCAACTAACAAATGATCTACATTATTTTCAATCATTGATTTTATTGAATTTTGCTCTGCGTTAAAATCATCAGTTTTATGTTTTTCCTTAAACAATCTTTCTATTGAATAATCTAATGTAAATTTACTTTTATTTTCTACTAACATATTATGCAAATCCCAATGTGCAAAATTAAGTTGCCACATGTACTTTAGTTTTCCATTGTGAAAGTCTTCTATGCATTGATTATGATAATCTCTATACCATATTTCTTTCCAATTGTCTAATACTTCTCCGGCCAGTAGTTTATGATCTTCCCACCATATTTGGGAATGATCATATATATCTTCTTCTGACATATCATTAAATGCATACTGTGTTATATAAAACATAGCATCATCTTTTATAGTTGATCTAGCAAATAAAAGTTTATTACTTAACGGTACTGAATTGGGATATTTTGTACAACCAAAATAGTTACTCCAAACCAAGTGTTTATAATCTGTTAAGGTGTTAAAGTACAAAGAAGTGCAGTCAACTAATCCATTTACGGCTTCTTTGTTTTCCATTTCTCTAAGAGATTCTTGATGCGTGTCATATATTCTTTTATCAATATTGTCATCTCGTATTTCTTGTACAATACTACCAATTCTTTCACCACTACAAACAGGATCTAATCCTTCATATAACTGCGGACCGAATCGTGGATCTTGTGCTAGCCACCAATGTATTGCTGGTGCATGTGCATTCACTGTCTGATATATTGCTATGTTCATTTATTTGTTTCTAAGTTTGGCTCCCCAGGCTGGGCTCGAACCAACGACAAACGGATTAACAGTCCGTTGCTCTACCAACTGAGCTACTGAGGATTAATGTGTATATTCTATATTTATCTTATAAATATTTTGCAAATGTGCTTTGGTATAATTGCTTTTTTCTTTTATATAATTTCGTATAATCAATTCTAAACTTTTTTAACCTAAAAGAACTTTCTATTTCTAAGTAATCAATTATACTTTCGCATTCTTCAGAGTCAAACCAATTATCACCTACTACTAAATGATCTACTTCTGCATTAGCATATGCAAACAATGTATCTGTAAAATCTTCTTGTTGTTTATCAAATAATCTAGCATGATCATCAGCATCTACTAATACTATGTCGTCCTTGCCTTTTGCCAATTGGTCCATTAAATCGTGATGTGCAAAGTTAAGTTGCCACATATATTTTAGTTTGCCGTCAGCAAATGCTTGATCAAAGTTTTTGGCATATTTACTATCCCATATTTCTTTCCAGTTTTCAATGTTATGTTCATTTGCCCAATTGGTTGTTTGTTGTTCAATATCAGTTGTAGATTCTAACCATGCAAAGGCATACTGGCTAATATAAAAAAATAATTGTTCTTCTGGGCTGTTATCAACAAGAATAGTTTTGTCTGCTTTAATAATGTTATCTGGATTGCCTAGATTTCCACTATAGTTACTCCACACAAGATGTTCGTATTCGTTTCTCATATCATTAAACGGAGCCATAACATCAATAACTGTGTTTGATGGTTCATCTAGTAATTGAATTGATTGTGTATGTAAGTTATGATACTTTGCTTGATCATTTTCAATAACAATAGCACCTACATGATGACCGCTTGGTGTACAATAACCTGTGTTAAAATCATATACTTCTGGTCCTATTCCAGTTTCTTGTGAAAGCCACCAATGCATTGCTGGTGCACTTCCTGTATTATTTTGATAAATTGCTATGTCCATAAATTGTTTCCTAGTTAGTGAAAACCCAGCACTAAGGCTGGGTTAAATTTTGGTGGAGGATAGCAGGATCGAACTGCTGACCTTCTGGATGCAAACCAGACGCTCTCCCAGCTGAGCTAATCCCCCTGTTTAAAATACTTAGTAAGCATTTCTTTGCGATCGTGTGCAGTAGACATCTTATCAAGTTCAACTTGAATAGCTTCCATTACATCACTGTGTTCGCCTATACCTGCAGGATTGGTTAAATATACTTCAACATTCATTTTATGTAATTGAATTTCACCGTCTGCGTGTTGTATAGCTGTTTTTAACATCTCATTTCTAAGTTTCATTTATATATCTTTCTTTTTTATTCTGTCTATTTGTATTTCCGATTACAACTTGTTACAGTTGGGCGTCCTGTGCCACTCTCTCGTATTTTATATTTTCTTTTTATATGGTGCCGGTAGAATGATTCGAACACTCGACCTATTGATTACAAATCAATTGCTCTACCAACTGAGCTATACCGGCATAATTTTATTACCCTTTTATTTATGACTCAGTAACTTGCTCATGTAATTGCACTACTTTATCAAAAATATCGTGTCCTAGTGTCCCTTCTTTGATTGGAGGGTCAAACTCTAAAGTTTCCTCTAAAGCCAGATCTTTTATATACGAATTAAAGACTGCATCTTTATCGTAATAATCGTATCCCATTATTGTAGTTCTGGAAACATTTGCTTTATATAGTTTCTTACAATAACATTAGTATCATTGTCTACAGATTCCAATGAAATAGATTTAATACCTTTTTCTTTAACTTCATTTTTCGCTAATTGTAATAGTTCGCGTTTATTAAGTCTTTGTATCTGTGTCAAATTAACTGCGTTGCTTGTAAGAGCACTTAGTATATAATTGCCTACATCAAGTTCACTCATAGGAACTTCAATTTTAGCTTTAATGCGTTTTATTCCATCCTTGTATTCTGTTGCTCTCATTTTTTTACCATGTTAATATATTTAATTGTTTTATAATAAGGTTTTACGCTTATTAAGTACTACTATACTAGTAAGATGCGGTTCTGTCAACCGAAATGTCTTGTTTTTTGTAGTTTATGTTACTGATAGAACATTACTACTATTAAAGGGGGTATATAGTAGCTTATTAGGGGCATTTAGCAACGATCTATTGTCAGCATAGTCAATGCCACTATTAGTGGTATATAACACATTATTTGACGCTAAATTCGTTAATTTTAACTGTAATTGTGCTGGTGTTAGGTGTGGATTTAGTTGTAAAACAGTTGCTCCTAATCCACATACTTGCGGACTAGCCATACTAGTACCTGAAATACTTCCTTGTTTAAATGATGAATTTAGATAATAAGTAGAGTCAGCGTGTCTATTGGTATTGCTAAATGCACTTCTAATATTACTTCCTGGAGCAAATAATGTAATACCAGGACCTTTTGTAGTAAAACTACTAATTTGATCAGTTCCAGAAGAAGTTGTTGAATCAACACTACCTACCATCATTGCATTATCGCTATATGGAGAACTACCTCTATGATATTTGTTGTTTATGGAATTAAAATAATTATCATAATCAATGCCACCAGATATCTCTGCTTTAAAACGATTATTGCCTGCTGCAATACAAACATGTACACCTGCCGCAATAAGTTCTTCTACATCCGAATCTACACTGGATACTCTTACTGGATATCTGTAGCCAAATCCGGCAAAATATGGATACAATCCATATGTACTAGCCATATGTGTATTAGGTGTAGTAGACCAACTAGCATCATTACTACTATTATAAGTTGTGCCTCTATAACTAATACTTGTAACATTTGATACTGGTCCACTATATCCCCAACTCATATTAACTATAGTTGGTCTTTTAAATCCTGTATTTGGATCGATTGGTTTATTATTATGCCATTCTTTAATTACATCAAAACAATTTGATATACTTATTCCTCCACTGTCACCGCTTCCTTCTAGTCCACCTACTTTAACTGAATAAATTCTGGCATTTTTTGCCCAACCATAAGTTAGGCCAGCTGCCGTGCCGGCAACATGTGTGCCGTGTCCGTCATAATCTCTATAATGATTTGAACTTTGTGTTCCACTTAATCCACTCTCTGTATACCAATTTATTTGCTGAACTCTACTATTGCCATCTGCATCATTAAATTCTGGGTGATCTACTTGTAGTCCACTGTCTTGTATGACAACATCTACACCTTCGCCATCTAATGTGTATGTAAAGTCTCCGCCTGGATCAGAATTACTTGATCCGTATGGATTTGTATTTTCGATACATCTACGCATACCCCAATTAAGTTGACTTCCGCTATCAGATGTAGTTTTTGTAAAGTCTCCAGATTGTATTGCATAAAGACCTATTTCGATATCATCTCGCTGATCAGGTGGTATCTCTACATCACGTACTCTGGGATCATTTTTTAGTTGTTCTGCTTCTTCGTCTGTTAGTGAATAGTGTGTGCTTCGTTGACTACCTGGTCTAGCGTTTGCTATGTCAACTGTTCTATCTGGAATAACACCTGCACCTGTATTACTAATCATTTCTTGATTGAATTGATTAAAATCAATATCAGGATTTAATATAACAATATATTCTTTTTCCATTAATGCAAGTCCACCCATACGCTGTTAGCATACCCTTGGAATTTATTAGTAGTTGTATTGTAAATCATATCACCATTTTCTGGTAATGAAATTGCATTACGTTCTGTTGTAGTCATGTTAGCAAGTTTAAACGGAGTAGTTCCTGTTACTTTTACTCTATCTGTAGCAGTTAATACTAAATCATTTCCACTTGCAAGTGTTACAGTACCTGTGCCTGTTACTGTTAAACCCGATGTTGTTACCATTCCTGAAAATGTTGGATTAGCGTTGTTTAATGGCTGTAATACTGAGATGTCCGATGTATTAGTTGCAATGTTTGATGTATTAGTTGCAATGTTTGATGTATTAGTTGCAATGTTTGATGTATTAGTTGCAATGTTTGATGTATTGATAGCAATATCTGATGTATTACTTGTAATATTTGTTTGTAATGTAGTATCAGCAGCTGTAAAGGCTGTTACTATTCCCGAATCTGCTGCCTGCATCTGTGCAGTAGTCGAATATGCACTTAAATCAACACTGCCTCCGCCACCGCTTCCACTAACTGTAATAGTGGCTCCTAAATTTGTTGTAGTTGCTGGTGGATTAGTTAGTACCACTCCGCTTTCTGATAATCCAATTACTCCAGGTTGTGTTGTACTTTGTGCTGCACCGCCTTCGCTGGATTGTGATACTGCTTGTATAGTGCGTTCTGTATAACCTGTTATTCTATTACAATGATCATATACTGGTTCTCTTTCTGCTAAAGGTACAGATGGATCACCGTTATTTTGTAGTTTTGCTAATATTTCTGGTTCAAGTAAGTAGAAGAAAATATCATTGCCGTCAGCATCTACTGGATAACCTTTTAAACTGTTGTATAATGCTTGAATAGTACTTGCATACTGTTGACTCTTTGTTAATGTTAGGTTTGGATCAACTGCCATACCAACGCCAGTGTTTACTCTGTCGTTTGGTGCAAACATACTACCACCAGTACTTTCTGTTGAACCATTACCAAAATTGTTTTCAAATTCTATAAGGTTCTCTATATCTGTTTTAAATGCATTTAGATCACTAATAATACTTGCCTTTAGTGCGTCTGGCATTCCAAGTAAGTTACTAAAATTATCACCTAATTGTTTTAGTAATCCACCTGTAAATAAATCTGGTGTAAAGTTTCCGTCTGCTCCAATGCATCCGCCTATGTCACTATCTGCCATAGTGCCTAGTGTGTCTAGTATACTTTTACCTGCACCCAAGAAGCTACCCATTGAGTCTTTTATGACATTTGGAATTGCTCGTGGTACTACTGGTGTACCACAGAAGTTAATCATATTAGCAATAGCGGCAAATTCTGCCACTGCTGCATTTAGTCTACCTAATGCGTTATCAATATTTGTGTGTGCAATAAAATCGTCTAGTGCCTTTTCGGCTTCTTCTAATGCTTCTTGTAAATCTTCTAAGCCTGCAGGAATACCAGGTATTAATCTACCTATGTTAACTTTTAAACATATTTGTAAATTAGGTAGTTTTATACCATTTCCTGCTAATAGGCTACAAATGATTTCTTTCAAGCTGTACGCTTGTGTTTGAGCTGTTACAGTGCCTGTTTCTGGGTCTACATCAAACTTACCTGTAGGTATATCTATTTTAGTTGAATTAAGATAATCACTTGCATCAGTTAAAGTTCCTGTAAAATCACTCATGTTATGCTCCTATTCCTACATCTGGGCTACCACTGGTTGCTGCAGGGCTACAATGAGATCCACCGGGTAATGGGCAAAGACTATCTGGTGCTGCTGAATTGCCGTTAAGAACAACTAATATTCCACCAACATATACACTGTTGCATGCCGCATTGAGTTCGCCACCGCCATGCGTATTTGGATCAGCATCAACGCTAATTGGCTGATCGTTTACAAATACACTAGAGTTGTTTGATGCAGTTGTTGTTGCACCGCAACTACGTGAGTCTCCATGTCTATGAACTTGTGGCACTTGCTATTGCTATTCCTGTACTTTGTTTAATATACATATCGCTAGCATCTTTTGCCGACTTAACTATGCATATAACATTATTTATCTTTAACTTTACTTTAGTATCCGGTGCAATTGTAAACATATATGGCGCTAATGCCATTCCGTTTTGTGCTGCAATTAAAATGTAAGGTTTAGCAACTGTAACTACATCATCGTTTTCATCTTCAAAACGTGCAATCATTTCTTCGCCTGAAGAAAGTTTGATACTTACAACATCACCTACTTTATACTGTGCTTCTATTAACATATGTTATCCTTTATAATGAATGTCCAGTACCATTGTAATTTGTATCTTCAATGTACTTGACTAGTTGATCGTACCCACCTATTTTGTTGCCACTAACAACAATCTGTGGGAATGTTCTGGCAGTTGGAAATTCTTCTACCATAACTTCTCTTGTGAAATCTTTATCTAACTGCTTGTATTCAAAATCTAAACCTCTAGACTCGCATAACCTTTTAGCGGCGTCACAATAACCGCATTGTGTTTTTCCATAAATTGTAATCATAAACTCATCCCTGAAAATGTATCTTCACTTACATCTTTTTTCACACCGCCAATAATATAAGAACTAATCTCTGTCTCCTGTGGTGCTACTTGCACTTCTGCTCCACTAATCCATTTTTGTGTCCATGGTAGTGGGTTTGCTTGTGAAGTTGTATAAGGACACTTCATGCCAAGTCCTATCATACGCTTACAACAAATCCATTCAATGTAATCGCTCAACAACTGTGCATTAAGACCAATCATTGATCCATCCTTAAACAAATAGTTTGCCCATTCTTTTTCTTGTTCAACTGCATCAACGAACATTTGTGTTACTTCGTCTTTACATTCTTCTGCAATCTTTAGGAAGTCTGGGTCTTCTTTTGTTAACACTTTTGATAACAAATACTGTGTACTTGCTAAGTGTACGTTTTCGTCACGAGCAATAAACTTAATAATCTTAGCATTGCCTTCCATCTTTTTAAGTTCTGCAAATGCCCAAGAGCAAGCAAAACTTACATAGAAACGAATTCCTTCTAAAATGTTAACACTATTTAATGTTAACCAAATCTTTTTCTTTAATTCATATTCATCTACTTCAACTGTTTTACCATTTACTTTGTGTTTACCTACACCTAACAATTGGTAGTATTGTGATAATTCAATAAGCTCATCATAGTATTTTGAAATATCATCACCACAGTCTGTAATTTCTTTACTGTCCATTAGCTCGTCAAATACTACAGTAGGATTAGAATAAATGTTACGAATAATATGTGTATAACTGCGTGAGTGAATTGTTTCACTAAATGTCCAAGTCATAATCCAGTTTTCTAGTTCTGGTAAACTTACAATAGGTCCAAATGCTTCTACTGGTGCTCTGCCTTGTACACTGTCTAGTAGGATTTGTCTTTTGAGATTACTTGTAAAGATATGTTGTTCATGTTCAGTAAGATTTTTAAAATCCTGTGAATCTTTACTAACATCTACTTCTTCGGGACGCCAAAAGAATCCCAACTGTTTGTCAGTTAGTTTATCAAACTGTTTGTATTTCACAGTATCATATCGTTGAAAGCCTAATTGGCCATCTAGAAATGCATTACATTCAGTGTGGTATTTTTCATTTTTTGTGTTTAAAATTGTCATTCATGTGTTTCCTTAAATTGTGCAACTATCACAGTAGTCTTCATATTCGCCGTCTGATTCAAAACTATCTCTTCCTAATAGTTCTTCTTTATTTTTCTTATCAAAATCAATTTCACCCTGTCCGTCAAATGTATTAAAGTAATACAATTGCTTACCACCATACTTGTAGAACATTACAAGATGTTGTAACATGACACTCATTGGTATCTTTTCATCTTCATAGAATTCTGGGTTATAGCTTGTATTAACACTGATACCTTGATCGATATATTTTTGTAATACTGCCATAATTTTTAAATAACCTTCTGGACTACGCTGGTCCCACAGTAGGTCATATTTGTTCTTTAAGCGTGGATAACCAGGAACCACTTGCTTTAGTACTCCGTGTTTGCTTTGCTTAACACTAACAAATGCACGAGGCGGTTCAATACCGTTTGTGCTATTACTAATTTGTGCTGATGTTTCAGCAGGCATAAGTGCCATTAGTGTTGAATTACGGATACCTGTTGCTTTAAGTTGTTCACGCAATCCTTTCCAATCTTGTCTTTCTTTATGAGGTACTAGCTCATCTAATTCTTTTTTGTATGTTTGATTAGGAGTAATTCCATCGCCGTATTTTGTTTCATATATACCATCAATGTTTCCTTTATCAATAGCCAAATCTGCACTTGCTTTAATTAAGTAATAACTCCATGCTTCTGCCCATTCGTCTACTAATGCTAATCCATCTTCGTTAATGTCTTGATAGTTTAAATCATGCTTTGCTAACCAAAATGCAAAGTTAATAATACCAACACCCAACGGGCGTCTTTTCATTGTACTTAGTTCTGCTGCTAATACTGGATACTTTTGATAATCCAATAGTTCATCTAGTCCACGCACTGCAAGTCTACATACTCGTTCAAAATCTTTTGGAGATTTAATGTTACCCCAATTGATTGCACTTAATGTACATAAACTAATTTCGCCTTGTTCGTCACTGAAAAAAGATAACGGTTTAGTAGGCAAATTAATCTCACAACATAAATTGCTTTGCTTAACAGGTGCTACTTCGGGCTTAAACGCTCCATGTGTATTTGCATGATCCACATTCATTAAGTAAATGCGTCCTGTGTTTTTGCGTTCTTCCATAAACTGTCCAAATAGTTCTGCCGCTGGCATAACTTTCTTTCGTGTTACTGTACGCTCTGCTTCTTCATATAATTCTTTAAATTTGTCTTGATCATCAAAAAAGGCCTCATATAGACCCGGCACATCACTTGGTGAAAATAAACTAATATCTCCGCCTGTGAGTAGACGCTCGTACATAAGTTTATTAAACTGTACTCCATAGTCCATGTGTCTTACACGATTATCTTCTGTACCTTTATTGTTCTTTAGAACAAGTAATTCTTCTGCTTCCATATGCCAAATAGGATAGTATAGTGTTGCTGCTCCACCTCGTACTCCACCCTGTGAGCAAGATTTAACTGAACTTTGGAATAGTTTAAAAAATGGAATAACACCTGTGTGTGATGCGTCACCATTTCTAATTGGGCTTCCAATTGAACGGATACTGCCTGCACCAATTCCAATGCCTGCTTTTTGACTTACATATTTTACAATAGCACTACTAGTAGCATTAATAGAGTCAAGACTATCATCGGTCTCAATAAGTACACAACTGCTGAATTGACGTTGCGGCGTGCGGAGTCCGGCCATGATAGGAGTAGGTAAACTAATATCAAAATTACTAATAGCGTCATAGTATTCCTTTACATATTTTAATCTTGTTTCTTTTGGATAATTGGCAAATAGTGTTGCGGCTATCATCATGTATGCAATCTGCGGTGTTTCGAATATTTCACCCGTAACACGATTTTGTACTAAGTACTTTCCACGAAACTGTTCCATGCCAACATATGTAATGTTTTCATCTCTGTCGTGTTTAATGTAATTGTTTAGTTGATCAATTTCTTCCTCGCTATAAACGGAGAAAAAACTTTTATCGTAATAACCTAGTTCTACATTTTTAAGTGCTATCTCTTTAAGATGAGGAGGCTCAAAAGATTGATAAACTATCTTTCGCAAATGATAGTTAATTAATCTGCCTGCTACCCATTGATAATTTGGAGTTTCTTCACTAATAAGATCAGCTGCCGCTTTAATTAGTGTTTCTTGAATATTTGCACTTTCAATTCCGTTATAGAATTGTAAATGACTTTTTAATTCTACTTGACTTGCACTTACTCCTGCTACATCATTACATGCATAAAATACGACTTTATGCATTTTCTCTAGATCTAATTCTTCGCGAGATCCATCGCGTTTTAATATTGTTATATCTTTACCCATTATTCATCCAATTTCTTTCGTTTATAGTTAAAAACTATTTTACCAAGGTACTTACTTCAATTTCTGTAAGTACATTGAATTCATTCGTTACTTCTTTTGTGTTTATAGTATCATAATTATAGTTTAAAATATGCATATTGTCAACTAAAACTATTAACTTTATTTCACTATTTTCCACATTTTGTACATGTAATATTCTACAAGGAATATCACAATAATGTAGAGTGTATGCCATACACAAACCTACAACATTTTCATCGTAGTGATTTGTATTTAGCAAATCCCAAGGGTTAGGCCATGTAGTGTGATCGTATGGATCAATGACTCTAGTACCCAAAGGCGTAGTTTTCCAAAAATCAATTACAACTCTTAATTGTGCATTTCTATCTGAAATTTCTACTATTTCTTTTCTTAATTCTCGCCACCTACGAAGTCTAGGTTTCAGCGGTAGTTGCCATGTATCTCTCATTTAATTACTTAAATGATTTTTGAATGTATGTAAATGTGTGGGCGTTTACCGTATCTGTTGTTTTAAAATTAAGTATAAATTTATCTGTACCGTTATCAGTTAAACTGAATTCAACCGGAATAGTACCTGTACTAATATCGTACTCATCTTTAATAGAGCTTGTAGTAGGTGCTTTAGTTAGAACATTGTGATCTAATAATATGTTCAATGTACCGCGCCTTGATGCTGAACTTGTGCTTAAAGTATAATCAATTGTTACACTTTCTTTATTCTCACATAAAAATTCCACGCCTGTTTCTTGTGCTACTCCAGATGCAGTTGCAGTAAATGTAAGCGTCTGTGTTGGATTTACAAATGCTTCTGCTACATACCCTACTTCTTTATTGTACCAAAGACTGAATGTATCTGCACTTACTGGAAGTCTTGTAGTAACAGTGTCAGCGTCTTTTAATGGATGTGTGAATGTTGCTTTTTGATCGGAAAATACAATGTTGGCGCCTGCGATTTCTGTAACTACATTTGTTACAGAGTCGGTTACAGTAATACCATACAATAAGTCACTAGTTGTAATTTCGTCTAAATCAACAGGAACACCTGCCATTGACATAAATTCTACTATTGCAGTTGTTGTGGTACTATTG
>ENA-OSIY01000794-OSIY01000794.1-marine-metagenome-genome-assembly--contig:-NODE-794-length-17331-cov-7.123450_pt1 | contig 17331 bp, 29 predicted proteins | sample MGYA00237884_ERZ534233 | MGnify/ENA primary metagenome ERZ534233 (study PRJEB26412, sample SAMN06343840) | marine metagenome | isolation source: estuarine water | place: USA: Columbia River Estuary... | reverse complement strand
TTCCTATTCTTTTGCCTTCAATATCGGCAATAAGCTTTAGGGCCCCTGATTTAACACTTAGTTGTCCCGCTTGATCTGCATCTTCTACAGTCTTCCAAGCCTCTTTAATAAGCATGGCATAGTGTTGGTCAGCTCCTGAGATAGCCTCTTTAGCCCTTTCACGGGCCGCTGTGTCGTTGTGAACAACGCTCTTCCACTCATCTATCAACTCAACCACTTCAGCTCTCTTAAAGCCCGTTATGGTGGCGATTTGTGTAGGGTTGCTTCCCTTGAGTAGTTCTGAGACTACTACGTTCATGCGATCAAAGTGATCAGCTAATTCAATTTCAGACATATATTAGAGTATACTCTTAGTCGACTAAAAAATCAACTGGATTTGGCTATTTTATATAGAACTAGATACCCTATTAAATCATCAATATCATTATCTCCTGCAAATCCCTGGTTATTCTTAACTCTATTTAATTTATCATCAATACGAACCTTTAATTGTTCTGTTGAGTCCGCCGTTGAAAATATTCTTGCAGGCTCAAGGGCTGAGTTCCCGTATGAGATATTCTTTTCAATAAGCATGTGAGCAATTTCATGACACACTGACCATATCTTATTCCCTGCTGGGGCTCCCACGGCTTGTAAATATAGATCTGAGCATTTAAAATCATTTACGTCATTAAATACTGGTCTTAGCATCATCTTCTCCTTAGCAAAACGTTGACAACGTCATGCTCTTTAATTCTTTCAAATGTGGCCGCTTCCCCATTTAAAAACTCCATAGTATATTTATTATTTAATTCTACCAAAAACTCATCTGGCTGTCCAGACCCTAACTCAACTACAATTAATGGACATTCCCATGCTGACTCTGAGAATCCCTCAAATACAAATCTTTCATGGCCTTCAACATCTATCTTCATAAAATCAACCGTGCCAGTATAAACATTGTCTAATCTTTTAGCAGCAATCTCTTCTGTATAAAAGTTTCCGTGCTGGCCATCGTTACCTATTCTGTGCTCTCCAACTATTCCAGACCCGCCAATGTTTTCTTCCCAGATATTTAAAATCAAACTATCCTCTTTATTTGAAAGGGCAAATGGGTGTACGGATATAGGAGAAGATTCATCATAAAAATTAAATGTTTTAGCAATGCTATATGTGTTGCACAGCCTAGTTATTGGCTCAAATGCTAGAACAGATCCGCTTGGTCCAGCAAGCCTTGACATAACTTCTGTAAAGTAAAATATGTTTGCGCCAATATCAAGGCAAGTCCATCCTGGCTTTATGTTTTGAATCATCCATTCAGTAAGCTGTTTATCCCAGTATCCTTCATTTTTACAGGTGGCTTGAACGTATCTATCTGTATTGTCTCCAGTATAAACATAAAAAGAATCTAGAACTTTGCTAAAAGTAATTGACTCAATATTTCTTGGCTCTGTTCTCATCTTTTTTTAATTAACCCAAACTTTTCTAAATGCCTCTGTATAGTCATAGCAGAGACTTTGCATTCATCAGCAATCTCAGTTACCGTTTTCTTTTGCACAACGTATCTTCTATATAGCCATGTCTGACTTTGGTATAATTTCATCTTTCAGTCAGCACCTTATTTGCATAATGAGCAATGCCGAATGCATCTGCCACATCAAAATCTGTTATAGATAGATTATATTTACTATTAAAGTGCTCTACTGTTCTTTGCTTACGCATATTTCTTAATTTATTTTTATACCAGGAGTCTGCATAACCTGGATTTTGAACTCTTATTCCAGACTTCTCATCTTTTGTAGGATTCTTATTTCCAATATACGCCTGCCAAGCGGATGGGCTAATTGTAATAACCTTAGCACCAGTAGACATAAGCTCAGCAATAACAACTCCGTAGACATATGATAATTTTATCACAGCATCTGGGGATCTAACAAGTATAGCTCCTTCAACTGCAATATAATCACTCTTCAATTCATTAAGCATTACATGCATCTTTACCTTAGCATCATATATCTTTTCATATATATCTGCTCCAACGAAGTCTATCTTGCCCCACTTTAATGGTTTATCGTTTTCCATCAAGCAGAACGCAACAGAATTAGTAGAGGCATCTATTCCTAGTACTCTATTAGCCTTAGTCTTTACAAGCTCAGCTAATTTCATCTAGCATCCCTACAATTTTATTTCTTTTTGTTATATCGATCTTCTTTTGGCAAGAAGCGCATAGGGAAGTGTCGTTATATCTACTTAGTTGTGCTCCACATTTTTTGCAACCACGAGCAGCACCATTTCTGATAGCCTTTTTCTCATAATACTTTTCCATAATCCTGCGGTTTGTTGCAACACGGCAGCATTCATCAGAGCAATACTTTTGGTTGTGCGTCTTTGGAGTAAACTCTTTACCGTTAAGACATTCTTTATTGGCACAGATCATACTTTGGGCACCGCAAATAATTCTATCTGAACTGTGCCAGCTGGAGTATCTTTACTGTAACATTCTTTTTTAACTGGGCAGTATGTACAAGGCATCTTAGATTTTGAAGAACCCTGTGGCCTCATTGGAAGATCGCCATCTTTAAAGTTATCCCAGACTTCACACATCCATGTAAATGTGTCCTCAATAATTTTAGTATTCTTTTCATTCATAGAAATAGGAATAACAATTAGCTCTTGTGTATTCTTATTCTCATAAAGAAAGAACCCCTCTTTGGCATTCTTTAGCTTCATATAAGTAAGCAGTTGTAGCATATGATTAGGAGTAGGCTTCATCTCAGACTGACGAGCATCCCATACCTCTTGCTTAGCCGTTTTAATTTCACCAATTACTGTTTCATTATCATACTCCATAATTAAGTCGATAAATCCACGAATTGGAGGATACTCATTAACGATCTCTTCTTCTTCAGAAACAAACTGTGGCATAGTTGCAATTAGCTTTTGAAGTCTCTCATGAGCCTGTGTACCCTGAGCCATATTAGCAACTGCTACTGCATCGTTATCATCAATAAACATAGCGCCACTAAAGGCCATATACCAATATCTAGGGCATGTTCCATGACCGTATCCAAGGGAGCTTGGGCTGAATGACTTCTTAGTCATCTCTCCATCTGCACGTTTTGTATTTCGGTATGATTCATCGAGCAACTGTGCAAATAGTTCTGGATCGAAGTGCTTGCCAGTATGCTTCTTAAACTTAAGATTTTTTACTATATCTCTACCCATTATGAATTGTACCTAACGACATACTTAAGTGCATCTACAAGTTTGTCTATGGACTCCTTTGCTGAATAATAAATGTTTTTCTTATTGTTATTTGTAGTTCCCGCCTTATCTTTGGCAATTGTTGAATAATAAGACGCCATCATAGAAAACTTAGTAGACATTGCTTGAAGCTCAATGATTAGATAAGGAGCTTTTGCTGAAGGAACATCTGGGTTCATTAGTAACTTTACTACAATTGCTAAGGCTTTATCCAATTGGTCATCGCCCATGTATTCATGCAGGTCATTGAACTCAGTAATAGAGCTAATTAACTCTAGTGTATTTTTATCATCTGCCATTTTTAGCCCGCTCTCTCTTATCAAGTTTATCTATGAATAGTCCCACTGGATATCCAATTATAAATCCAAGCATCATTCCTAGTAAAAACATTTCCATTACATAAACCTCTGAACTAAACCGTATCCGATCCATAGACCAACAATTCCCATTAGTCCCGCAAATACTGGTGGGGCAGGAATAGGTAGCTTTAATATACTAAATATTGCGCCAACTGCAGTTCCAGTTAATGTTGTATAGAATATTTCTTTCATTGCTTTGCCTTCTTATGGTTTACTATATAAGGACCAACTACTGAACGGATTGTTCCATCTTTGCGAATCTTTACAATCATTCCATTCTTAATAATAGTATCGTTAAACCTACGCTTGTTTGCCATTGTTATCCTCCCAAAACTGGATCAGCTCTTCTAATACTGCCCACTCAATAATACCGAGTCTAACTTTAGATTCGGTTCCAATAATAATCTTTAGTGCTGGATGCATGTCTCTACTGACTTTAAATGTGTCCGTGCATATTTTAGACCACACTGGTTTATTCAAGGTAAAGGTCTTTGACGCTTCTTTATAGTCCACTAAGAACTGGTTCCATTTAGCATCACCTTTTTGGTAATCTCCACGCCCACTATTCTTTTGTGCTTTAGCGCCATCTCTTTTAACTTCAGATCTTTCTGACATTAGTTAACCTTAAAAGAATTTTTATGACCATCTGGACATTCCCAGCTCATAGTCAAAGACATTGCATCCCAAAAATATTCTTCTGCATCCTTATCGCATTTAGCACAAGGCTTCTTCCCGCCAAGTCTCTCCAGCTCTGGTGGGTAAACCTTTTCTGAAGAAAAAAATTCATTAAGATCTGGCACTAATTTCCTCCTGTAGTTTTGAAACTACCTCTGGGTTATCACGAAGATATTGAACTGCTTTAGCACGTCCTTGGAATCTTTCTTTATTAACTGTATACCAGGCTCCACCCTTTTCTACAATTCCGCACATCTCTGCAACATCTAAAGTCTCTCCGACTGCATCTATACCGAGAGTGTCCCCTTGGTAATAAAAGTCGTACTGTCCCGATAGATTAGGGGGGCCGAGTTTGTTGTAATCAATAATCCAGTTAACTGGTCTGCCGACTCTTTGTTCGATAATTTTGTCGCCAACTTTAACGCCAGCCTTAATAGCATTAGCCTCAGCTTCAGACGACCAGAGCTTAATGACCGTGGAAGAAAAGAACTTGACTGCCATTCCACCTGTTGGGATGTGACTAGCATGCATAGATCCAAACTGATTTCGTTGTTGTGAGATGAGAACAAGTAGTGTGTTTTTGTTTGCATAATTTAACATCTTGACTGCGTGAGTCATATCCTTTGCTTCTGCGCCAATCTGCTTAGTGTCTTGCAGATCCTTTAATTCATTTCCATCTTTTTCAAAATAGATTGCTGGTAGCAATGCAGAGATAGAATCTACTACAATAATATCTACGCCAGCCTCCATTAGCTTGGTTGAAACATCAACCATATCATTAATTGTTTTTACTTTTGAGTGTATCAATGAGGCAGAGTCTACGCCCAACAACTCAGCCCACTCTTGATCATAAGAGTCTTCTGCATCAATCCATGCACAAGTCTTTCCTTCTTTTTGTGCAACTGCAATCATTTGTAAACAGAAAGAAGATTTTCCAGCAGACTTATTTCCCCAAACCATAACTTGACGACCATAACCAAGGCCACCACGCAATGCCATATTGAGACCAATGCTAGGTGTTGGTTGACGTTCTACTTTTACATTTTGTGCTGACTGCACTCTTGCTCTTGTTTTTGGATCTAGTTTTGCCAATATATCATCTAGTAATATTTCCATTATTATTCTTTCTTCTCTCTGCTTAGTATATCATTAAAAAAGGTTGCCGTGAAGTCTTGGACGTTCCTTATTTTTATTAATCTTTGCCTCTAGAACTTCATCTAGACTGTGTAAAATCTGCTCTTCATTTCTCATAGCTGCATAAACATCTAGAAGACGAATAATAACATCTGCCATTTCCTCTACTATCTTTTCAGATCCGTGGCTCTTTCTAATTGCTTCTAATACCTCAGTAACCTCTGAATGCACAAGTGCAAGTTTGTTACCAATCTTGTCGTGAGAATATTCGCCATCCCAAAACCCTTTATCTCTTGCTATCTCATGAAGCATTGCTGCTAATGCATCAAGCCCATAATCAAATAAAACATCACTGCTGTTCATTTTTGTCCCTTAAACTAAAAGTAAATGATGGACCGTTCTCATCATAATCTATAACTAATTCTTTTTCTGTTGCCCCTGCGTCTAGAAATCTTAATGTAGGAACTACTATCTTTCCATGCTCTTCTAGAATAGCGACAAGGACTTGGTTAATGCTTATTGAGGTAACCAAACCTTCTATGTTATCTGTCACTTTATCTCCTTAATCATCAGAGTTCCATCATCTAGTTTAGACAGGACTACCTGACATGTCATTCCCTCACGCATTTTTGCTAAGGCAATTTTATACATACTAGAGAATACAATCGCTCTAGTTAAATTTTTATCTCTGTCTGACATTACAATATGCGCCATTGTTTTTCCAGCTTTTGTTTTATATGGTGTAAAGTCTACCACATGGTACTGGTTTTCTTCAAGGTCATACTCTTTTCGATATAGGTAATCTACAAAAGAATCTTTAGACTGAGGATTGATATCCTGAACCTTCACATACCTTGCAATTCTATTATCTCCTACCAAAATAAAATACATTTGATTTGTTTCAATTGGGGTTTGCTCATTATGAAACAGACCAATAGATCCAGTCTCATCTACTAATTCAATTCTAGCCCATCCACTTCCTCGTTTAATAGACTTGGCCATACCAAACATAACGAATGAACCTAGGTCATCAAATTCTGAAATTGGTTTAGCCTGAGTTTTAATTCTTGGAGGAAGATCTAGATTAAATGTAGGTATACCTAAATACTCATAGTAATTATCTTTTTCGTTACCAGCTCTTGGATTATCTTCAAACGCTGCGGCTCCAATAGAATTTAAAGCTGCTATAGCCCTGCTATTAATTCCGCTTCCTTTTTTAGAAGACTTTTCGATAAAGTCTTTGTAGCTAGAGAAAGGTCTATGATCCATAATCTTATTAGCAATGCTATCGGAAATAAACTTAACCTCTGCCAATCCAAATCGGATAGCATCTTTTTGTAATGAGAAGTAAATATCTGATTCATTAATATGAGGAAGTAATACCTTAAGACCTAGTCGCTTAGCTTCAATTAAGTATTCTGTGCGAACATCTTTATCGTTTTCGTTTTTAAGAATCGAAAACATGAACTCAAGAGGGTAGTAAGTCTTAAGCCAAGCAGTATAATAAGAAAGCATGGAATAAGCAACAGCATGAGAACGGTTAAAAGAATACCCAGCATGAGCCTCGAAAGTATGCCATAGCGTTTCGGCCTGCTTCTTAGAAATGTGCTTTGAAGCCCCAACAATAAACCTATCCTTGAACTCGTCAAATTCTTTTGCATCTTTCTTCTTTCCGATAATCTTGCGGACCTTATCAGCCTCTGACCAAGTCATTCCACCTAGGTGTACGCAAGCCTGCATAACCTGTTCCTGATATATAATAACACCGTATGTATTTTCTGTAAAAGGCTTCATGATAGGGTGGATATACTGAACAGCCTCTTGTCCATGCTTACGCTTAATGTAAGATGCTCCAACGGTATTCATAGCTCCTGGTCTTACCAATGCATTTGATGCAGCAAGGTCTTCAAATACGCTTACTCCCATTTTAATCAATAAGTTAGTGTATGGGGTTGCTTCTGCCTGGAACACTCCCTTTGTGTATCCTTCGCTTAGCGTCTTATAAACTTTAGGGTCATCTAGAGGAAGGCTGGAAAGATTAATCTGCTTCCCGCTTCGATCCTTAATAGACTTTAATGTATCTGATATTACAGATAATGTCTTAAGTCCTAGTGCATCTAGTTTAATAAGACCTATATCTGCAACCGTATCCATGTCGTATGCAACGACTGGAATTCTACCCGAAACATCATCGCTGGCATCTGCACGAGATTCTACTGGAGCAAACTTACGAATGTCGTCTTTAGCTACAACAACTCCCGCAGCATGTACGCCTACGCTTCGAATCTTGCCACGCAATCTTTCTGCAAGCCAGACGACTTCTGGGTATTTCATTCTAAATTCTTTTGTGTTTGGAGAATCCATAAAGTCTTCAAACGTATCGATTGATTTCATTGCACGATTAACATCAGACAACGGCACCATGAATACACGAGCAGCATCACGAATTACACCCTTATCCTTGAAGTATGTGTATGTTGAAATAGATGCAACGTGCTTAAACTTTTTCTTTAAATAATCCTTAACTTCTTTACGACGGCGGTCTTCAAAGTCCGTATCGATATCAGGAAAGTCATTACGTTCTGGGTTAATAAAACGGAAGAATAGCAGGTCATATTTAATTGGATCAACATCAGTAATGCCTAATGTATAACAAACTAAAGATCCAGCGGCAGATCCACGTCCTGGACCCACCATAATATTATTCTCTTTAGCCCAATTAATCATGTCTCCAACAACTAGGAAATATGAGGCAAATGACTTATCTTTAATTACAGATAACTCTTCCTCAAGCCTGTCTAAGTAGACCTTATCCTCTGATAGGTTTAGCCTTTTAAGGCCTTCTAAGGCCATTTCAGCAAGTTTTTTATCAGCATTGGTCTTAGGGACAGGGAGCAGGTCTAAACCCCTGTTAAAGTCGTATTCTCCAATTTTATCGGCTATCTCCATGGTATTCTCATAGATATCCTTACGAGTAATTCCAGCCTTATTAAAGTCCGCCTCAATTTCAGCCCTAGTCTGAATGAATAAATTGTAGTCTACAAATGAGATCTTTCTGTCTGGATAAAGATAGTTAAATCTATCTAACATATCCTTAATATTCCTAGACATATCAAAGTCTGCTTCTTTGTCTGACTTAGGAGATGTTGATAGAATAAGCATAGCCTCTTCTAATATACGGTCTTCTTCTTTAGCAAAGTGGGCATCTCCTGTTGCCACCGCCTTAATTTTAAGCTCATCCGCTAATTCAAGTAGCTTTGAATTTATTTCATGCGGATTATGAGATTGCACCTCAATGTAAAAGTCATCTCCAAAAGTCTTACTAAAATCTTTGAGTATAAGCTTGGCTTCTGAAAATTCGCCCTTTTCAATAGCTTTAGAAATAAGTCCGTTAAGGCAACCAGAAAGAACAATAATGCCTTCTGCATATTCTTTTAATACCTCTCTATCAATACGTGGCTTATGATAAAAGCCTTCGTTCCAAGCAAGCTCTTGAAGAATGTTTATATTCTCAAGACCTTTTTTATTTTTAGCTAATAGAATAATATGATTGTAAGCCTGAATAGACTTATCTGTTTTAGAGGAGCGATCAAATCTATCTGTTGGTGATATGTACGCTTCTACTCCAAGGATAGGCTTAATGCCTAATTCTTTTGCAGCAATCTGCATTTCACGATGCGAAGACAAAGTTCCATGATCGGTAATTGCAATTGCTGTTTGGCCTGCATCTAAAGCAGCCTGACACAATTCTTTGGGGGAATTAAGACCATCCATTAATGAATAGTATGAATGAACGTGTAGGTGTGTAAAACTCATGCTCTTGCCGTTTTCTCAAGGTAGTGAATTACATCGCAATCTATATTACAAAGATCGAGTGAGATAATATCTGCCACAATATCTGATCTAATTGAGTTCATTATTGCTCTGGTCATTTGTTGATCAATATCTAATTCAAGATTAACATACTTAACCCAAGGTCTACGTAATGTATACGGTCCAATTTTCATTTTAACCCCTTAGATACTAGATACTTGCCCATGAGCTGATCAAAGACTTCTTTGCATTTCTCATCATCCCAGCCATTTTCCATGCCAGTAGTTGATACTGCTTCTCTTAGTTTAATCTTATACCAGAATAGATCATTCATTAGTATCCGCCCATGCATTCGTTTCTTGTATGATAAAGTCTAATCTTAGTCATTGTTTTCTTGTTTGGTGCATACAGTTCTTCTCCGCAACAAGAGGCTTTTAAATACCACTCTCTTGCAAAAAAATCATATACCAATCCGCTAGCATTCTTATACTTGTTTGCTACAAAAGTAGTAAATGGGTCTGGTATTTCGTATGAGATCATATTGTTATTCTAACAAATAATGCAGGGCCAGTCAATAGACCAGCCCTGCAACTATTTATACTACCAGTCTACGCTGCTAGATGAAGCAGAAGACTCTTCTGCGTGGCCACCTTCACCCATATAGAAAGCTTCTTGCTCTGCATATGGAACGTGACGAACTGCTGATTTTTCCAAGTCATGTAATTCTAGGACAGAGAAATCAAATGGTGTTTCATCCTTTGCCAATGGAATAATTGTATAACTTGTATCTGTTTTTGAACCGTTGCGCTTGATACGCCACATAAGGTTGGTGATACTTCCCATTTCACCAGCGTATTCAATTAAGGTAGGAGTAATTGTTTTACCGCTTGTACCTTGTGAAAGAATTGCTACATACGGCTCTTCTTTACCATCGTCCACCAAGACGTTGATATAGAGGCGTGTTCTGGCCTTCCAGCCAGCTTTTGGATCCTTGCGATGCTGTTCATTTGCCCAGTCACGACCTTCTGACTCCATTGTATCTAGAGCCTTACGACGGTAATCCTTTGGGTTTGTGTGCTCTAATGCGATGAATCCACAACCGAGCTTGTCATTATAATTTGGTGAGTCTGGATCAAGTTCCTGCAGGAATCGAATCTTTACGCTTTCGCCATCTTCGACCTTTAGCCAGCGACCTTTGTTTTCATCCCCACCACTGTAGGTAGGCTTATCTAGTGCCTTGTTGAGGTCTTTTAGACCCTTTACTATACTCATTTATTTCTCCTTTATAGTTGATGGTATATATCCATCTGTATTTTTTATTATATCACGAGTTCCAAGATCTGTATTCTATATCGGATACAGAATTTTTAATGCAGGTCTTTATTTCCTCATTGGTCATGTCGCCAGCATCTTTTGCATCATGAGGATATATCTTACCATATTCATACGAAGCCCACAAGAGGTCTTTAAACTTTAATTTATTAACTATGCTTTTACCAAGCTCTCTGCCAGCCTGGTCTGCATCAGTCATAATAGTTATTTTATCAAAATGTCTATTTAAAAGATTATGCTGTTCTGTGGACAAGAATCCGCCAAGCGTAGCAACTACATTTGGGAACCCAGCTTGATGCACACGGATTGCATCAAAACTGGACTCCACTACTATAACATGGGCGCCAATTCTTTTGGCCCGATGAATATTAAATAACGTTTTGCTCTTTGGTAAATTAGTACTATTCTTAAAAGACTTACCCTCAACCGATCTTCCAACAATTCCAATTGGCATTCCATCTGGACTATGTACTGGAACAGTTACCATATCCATGTTTTCAGAATAGCCTAAGCAAAAGTCTGAGCATGCTTGAGACTCAATACCACGAGACTTAAAATAAGATTTAGCCTTATCGCTTTGCAATAGTCCGTTGTGCAGCTTACTTAAAGTGTCTTCCGAGAATTCTTCAAAGACTGGCTTATCATTCATTGCCTCTGATAACATCTCATCAAAGTTTTCTAAAGCTTCTGTTTCTTTTGTAGCAATAAATCTCATGGCCTCAAAATCATTCTTGTGCATGACACGCTTTACTAACTCTTGAAGTGTTCCAGCCTCTCCACATGAAGGGTTAAAACATATAAATGCACCCTTTTCACGGCTTACGCTAAAGCTTGACGTATGTCTATTAGAATGAAATGGGCAGTAGCATAGAAAGTCATTACCAGTTTCGCCAACTATTTCAAGTCCTATTGATTTTAGGATCGACTTGATATGGTTCGGCGTGTAGTGCGTGGTATCGACTTCCCTTGTGTTATACCCTCTAATTGCCATGCCTTCTTCTTTCCCACATAAACACCATGAATGCTCATCAAGAACTTCCATGTCTCGCCTGTAAATTCTACCGAAAATGCTGGGTCTATGTCAAGTACCCGAACATATCCTTTGCCCCTCATATCTTGAATCAACAAGTTTTCATACTGAGGTCTCAAGCTAATTAGCTGTGCGTTATCCTGAAACTCAACATCTATTTGAAACCTTTTAATTTTTCGATGGGTCATTCGCAAAAGGATTCTCATAAATTTCTTTGATGATACCCCTGTTGATATCCCAATCTAAGAATACATTAAAGTCTTGACCGTGACGATTCTTTCGGCTAACAACTTCAATCATATTGGTATCCGTATACTTATGGATAGCAATAGCCATATCAGCATCATACTCAATAGCCTTTGACCATGCTACCTGAGATAGCATAGGTGGGGCATCTTGATCCGTAATGTCATCCATTGTTGCTGCAGTAATATCAATAACTGGAATGTTGTTTGTCATAGCAAGCATCTTAAACTCACGAGACACATTCATATTACGCTCAGTTGCACCAGTGCTTCTCTTATTATCTGAAAATAGCTGGTGATAATCTAGAATAACTAGGTCTGGCTTGTGCTGATCAATCTTAGACTGAACAGTATTAGCATTAACTTCTCCCATACCTTCATTAGATACTAGGATAAACCCGTTCTTATTTTCAAATCTTTTCTGACCCCAAGATCTAAATGTGTCAACATTAACGTCACCTCTTGCAAAATCTGATGCACGGAATAGTCCAGAGCCCATCATCGTGTAAATACGATCACGCATATTTTCTGGAGACATTTCTAGAGATACAATCATAGGCTTAAAGCCCTGCTCCCAAGCCTTGCAAGCAAGGTACGATGTAAACCATGTCTTACCACGTCCTGGCCAACCAATGGCCACAATAAGGTGTCCTGGAGCCATTCCTGTAGGGTATGCTTTATCAATAGCATCAAAGCCTGTTAGAATTCCTGGAGCCCCACCCATAATAGATGAACGCTCTTTAACTGCTAAGAAATGCTTCTCTGCTAAATCAATGTCTGTTACGTCTACGTCACGAACATGATTTGTAAACTTAGACAGTTGAGAAAGCTTTGCCTGTAAATCTCCGAGGACTCTGGTTGCTGCATCTTCCTTTAGAGCAGAACCGCTTTGAAGAATAATATTTTTTAGTCTGCCAGTAAGGTATTCATTCTTTAGTTTATCTAAATAGTATCCAGTCTCAGCTTTTGTTTCTACTGGCTCAAAGTCCTTAAATCGCTCCATAAGGATTCCAGCTTCTGGTACGGCCTTAAACTTATAATAATATGACTTTAGCGAATCCCATATATCCTTATGAGATGTAAAGATTTCATCTACGTTATCAGCCAGTAATGTGCTTATGTCTTTATTCTTACATACCGCTGACAGTAGCTCTGCTTCTGTATTCATTCGCTTCCGCCTTCTACTAATTCTTTCGTTGCCTGCAATAGCAATCGACGATGCTTTTCATCCTTCTCACGTTCTGTTTTTAAATAATCAATCTTGTCAAAGTTATAGAAAAAGAAACTAAGCGGATGACCAGACTTGCTAGTTTTAAAATAGTATACCAAAAGATCTCTGGCTCTATCAAAACCTACACTATCTACAACATCCTGCATAGCCCACTTCTCACGAAACTTATTTAGTCTTGGCTTCTTGCCGTACTTCTCAAAGTATAGAGATTCATACAGACCAATTAGTACGTACGGTTGCTTCTCATTTGCCACGCTTTAGCTCTTCTTCTACTTCACGAGTCTTTTCAATAAGCTTGTTCTCAACAAAAGCATAGACTCTTTCAGTGGCAGAATCTACATTCTCTCCACTACGCACATCATCCTCTACGCCTATATTAATCTTAATGCTCTCGTAGTTTCCTAGATTGCGTGTGAACGATAGGTCCACCTTTACTCTTGTCTCTGACATTACTCCGCCTTCCATACAGGTACAAACTTTCCGTCTTCTGTCTTAGTATACAATATTAAGTTGTGTTTGAGAATAGCCTGAAGCTCTGATCTTGAAGGCAATTCCCTAATATGTCCAGCATCAATAATAAACTGATGAATGTCCAGAATGTCCGATTCGCTTAGCATATACTTTGACCATGTGCTGTCTGGATTACTAATTGGATACACTTTCTGAGGTTGTTTTATTTTCCCCTGAAGAATATATTCCTCTATTGTAACCCTATGTCTGCCAAGTATCTTGCTTACTTCTACAACACTGTATGCCTTTTCCATATTTTTTTCTACCTGCGAATAAGAATACATCATTCTTTTTTTATCTAGGTACGACCAAGCAATAACTTCGTCTCTAGCCCTAGAAAGCTTTAGTACTTTATGTACCTTGCCATTTAAGAAGAAATAGACGAATTTTTTGCGTAGTCGCTGTCTGTTTTCTCTAGCCATTTACCGAATGCATTCGTTTCTTTATTGATCATCCAACGCTTTCCGCAAAGGATGCAAAACAACTCCGTGTGTAGCTTTTGAGAAAAGACTCTATCAATAAAGACTCTGCCTCTACACCTTCCGCATTTCATCATAGCGAGAATGTCTTCCCATCTACAACACATGTGTAATCAGGAGACACATGGATCATTTGAATGTGAGGGTAGTCATTTACAATATGAGCAATTGCAAATCCCTTTTGCCAATCATGGTGTTGTGTATATTTCATTCCTGGACCTTTTTCATCACACATGTGGCCAATTTCATAGCCACGCAAAGTTTCACCTTCGCCATTATTTCTAAGTTCATATGTTACCATATGTGAAGCGATTCTGTGTGAGTGTCCACGGATCATTGATATCTGTAAGTCTTCCATGTCTTTTCTAACTGCTCCAGTTGCTGATACAGATAGTCCATGGTGTACGTGAATGTCTCCAAAACGACGCTTTGGAAGTTCATTGTAATAGATATATTCATATCCTAATGAGTCTAAACTCCATAGGCTTTCTGGTGTTACTTCATTTAAATAGTCTGGAAGCTTCGCATCAACATAATTAAAAATACGAACATCGTGATTTCCTAGCGCTGAAAACAACTGTGCATCTGGAAGCATCTCACGAGTCTTTACATAGAACTCTCTTGCTTCTTTTGCTTCGTGTCTCATCATCGGAACAATTAAATCTTTGCTATCTGTTTTATGTAGATTTAGAAACTCCGCTGATCTTCCTTCTGTATATTTACTATAGCAAGCTTGATCATCTGTATCCCCAAGATAATCTACTACATCTGGCTTAAACCATTTCATGACCTTAAACCATAGCGCAATCATCTTATCGTCTTGATAAGGGAACTGCTGATCGGATGACAACATCCATTTTAAATCGTTTGTCATTTAACTTCCCTGCGTAAAAAAGGGTCACGGAGTCGTGACCTTGATATTATCTAAATTGTAGCATATTTAAACAGCCTGTCAATAGGCCTCTATGCGTTTTGAATTACTATGAAAGACATGTATATGTCTCCAGAGCCAAGGGTAGCTGGACTTCCGACTCCTCTTACTTTGCACTCTGCGCTATCTTTACCTATCTTGGTAACCTGAGCCTCATATGTTAGTCTATTGTCACTAGTGCCAGTTACATATGGTGTAAGTACAACAGCCTTTGGAGTAGATGTAAACTTTCCAGCATAATTAATTGTAAATGGCTTCCATTTGCCAGCAGATAGAGTTATCTTTTCTGATCTTCCACCATAAATTTGTGGGATAACGATATCAGCAACCCCAGTCTTACCAGAGAGCTCAATCTTAGTTCCAGCTGTTGTAATATTTGGAATTGAAGATCTTAGTGTTGCAATTTCTGATACAAGGCTCTGTAAAGTTGCTGCATCAATTGGATCGCCATCATTAAATGTGGTTGGTGCCATTATAAGTTTTCTCCTAAATCATGTGCCGAGATTTCTTTTTCAGAAACCTCAATCATTTTTGACCTATCTAGACCATATCGATTAAACGAATCTGGGTCTACAATGTGTCTTAGTTTATTCTGTGATACTAGATACATTTTACCATCTGCGACATTCTTGATCAAGGTGCCGTCTCTAAAACCTAGTTTTCCCACAAGCTTGATTCCTGATAAAGCCGCTTCAGTTGCTAATACAGTAGTAAAGCACCAAGAATCTGCTGCTCTGTCAGAGATAAGCCTGTATCTTTTGCCATCTTTAATCCAGTATGTATCTTTATCTGACTTAACAGCAATACCTGAAGGGAAATTAGTCGGTTGTGATATTGTTAAGGTGTTCTTCGTACGATTGAACAGCATTAATCTTTTCCTTCTGGTCTTCCATAAGTTTAGTAATTTCTGCTCGTAAAAATGCAATTTGAGTTTCATAATTTGATACGATCTCTCCTATGCGCTGTTGTAGAGCAGTGATTACTAATTCTGCTTTTTCTGCCATGCTATTTCCTAATCTGTTAATTCAGCTATTTCATTATTGATAGCTGTTACTTTTTTAGACAATTCAGATATTTGTAAATTGAGTGATGATACTACTTCTGTATTTGGAGAAGTAACTGCACTTTCTTCAATTAGGGAGAGTTCTAAATTGTATAGGCTGTACTCAAGATTTTTCTTGTGCTGTACAGCTATTCCCATTTTTTCTTCATTTGTTAAAGTTGTTGTCATTTTTGCCTCCTTTCATATTATAGCATTTAGCCTAGATTAGTCAAGGCCTGTATTTTAGCCTGAAGATCCTCTAAAGTTTCCCCAAAATCTTCTTCTGTTCCAATTAATTCAATTTTGCCATTTAAAGATTTAATCTTAGATTCAACTAGATACTCTTTTGCTTCTTTATCTATTTGCATATTAGTACCAATCTGTCCAAGTTCCAAAGTAGGTTGTTCCGTTTGTTCCAACCATTACAACTCTGGCACGTGCAAATCTGGCTGAGGTAGTAAACGATATATCTCCATCAGAAGTACCACACCTAAAAGCCCATACAGTTCCTCCGCCAGCATATGGGTAAGTTCCAAATCCTGGGAATGCTCTAGTTGTATCTGCAAATAAAGTTCCTCCGCCAGCGGTACTTCTTATTTGAAACTGCATTCCAGTTATTGAAGACCAATTTCCAGACGGAGTTGGGTAATCACAATACCATCTAATAATAGACGAAGTTCTTTGGAAAAAGCTAGCCCCCCATGAAGGTGCTGCACATGTTGGAGGTACAAATGCTGCTGGGATAGTAACCGATATAGTTGCCGCTGGCCCTGCGCCTGCAGAGTTTACAGCTCTAACCCCAATTGTATATGTTCCAGCTACAGATATAAAATAATTATATGAAGTAACATTGCCTACGCTAAAAAATCCTCCACCATCTCTATTTACTTCGTAATTGGTAATAGTGGCTCCGCCATTACTAGTAGGAGCAGACCAGTTTATTGTTGCGCCAGAAGATGTAATGTTACTTGTGAATAAATTAGTGGGTGCGGTTGGTACTGTTGCAGCGGAGACCCTTGTTCCAAAATCCCCTAGGGACCAATCACTTTTTAAAAATTGAGTGGATGATGGAAAAGCCTGAACATAATAGTCTCTAGTTGTTCCAGTACTAACCACGTCATCTAAAAATGGAGTGCTTGTAATTGTTTTACCGCCTCTATTTGTTGGGCCTCCAAAATCTGGTGTGCTGTCATATGAAGGCTGGCCTCCGTACCAAACACCGTAGGTGCTTGCATTTGAAACATTCGTCCAAGACACCTGGATTCCAGTTGATAGATTATCTGAAGCAGAAACATTTTGCGGAGTAG
>ENA-OSIY01000793-OSIY01000793.1-marine-metagenome-genome-assembly--contig:-NODE-793-length-17347-cov-7.362073_pt1 | contig 17347 bp, 18 predicted proteins | sample MGYA00237884_ERZ534233 | MGnify/ENA primary metagenome ERZ534233 (study PRJEB26412, sample SAMN06343840) | marine metagenome | isolation source: estuarine water | place: USA: Columbia River Estuary... | reverse complement strand
AGATCAGACTTCATGGAGTAGCATGAAGCGTTCTACATCGTCAGTTTTTTAGCCGCTCAGCTTCGGATTTCCGTGCACCTAGGCCAAGAAAGAAGATGATCAGGAAAGCCACAAGCATGGAAGCACCGAGAAACCAAAAACCACTGGTGAAGGAGCCTGTGCTAGTCTTGAGCTTACCAATGATGGCTGGACCCACAGCTCCACCGAGATTTCCCACCGAATTGATCAGCCCGATGCTACCAGCGGCTGCCGCCTCAGCAGCAAGCCCTAGTGTATCTGAAACTGCAACACCATACTTGGTATACTCTCCTGCAAGAGTTTTGATAGAATCAATCATCTGATCAGTTTCTGCAACTGTTGTAGAGAAGTCTCCATAAACACGACGAATTTTAATAATCTGCTTTTCAATATCCATAAAGGATTTTGCAGCTGCTGCAGCAAACATTGTAAGTGGAATTGTAAAACCAACCATAAGCTGACGACCAGCCCATTGTGTATTCTTACCAAAGTTTAGAAGGTTTGTTGAACCCTGTTTAAGTAATTGATTATATAACTGCTGCTTTTGGGTGGCAAGCATTGTTTGAGTTGTAAGACTCTTCATGTCAAGGACGAGTGGACGTACCTTGATTGATTGCAACGCTCCATTAGCGTCTCTACCCATTGATATATATTGAGTTTGTAGGTCTTTAACTCTTTCGGTTGCTACCTTTGTAATTGTTTGGAATTCGCTACCGAAAAACTTTCCAAATGTTTTTGTAGCTGCACCAGCATATCTAAAGTACTGCCCCATTGACAGTTTGTTCTTTTCAAGTGCAGTAGTAAAAGCCTCAGTCGTTGACTGGACCTTTACCATTCCTGCTTGAAACTGTCCACCAGCATTGATAGAGTTTACAAGCTTGTTTTGCAGGTTGCTTGCAGCTTGACCAGCAGCGACTCCACCACGAGCCATCTCGGTGTGGAATCTTGCTATTTGCCCCTGTAAAGCTTTAAGTGCTGCTGTGGCTTCAGACGTGTCAATGTCTATGCGTATATTAGCATTTGCGTCTTCAGCCATTCATTTACACCCCTATTTTAAAATTAGCCGAGAAGACCAGATACAGTCTCTGAAAGGTTAATTCCAGATGCTGCTTCTACCACCTTGTATACGGTTGGTAGATCTATCTTGTCTTCAAGTGCCTTTGCATCTGCAGCAAGCTCAGGGCTGTACTGTTTCATTGCAATTTGTACACACTTCATAAGTATGTCCATTGACTTTGCATTGTCGTCTGCTACCTTAGCGATACCCTCGAACTCTTTCATAAAATCACGAAGTAGTGAGATCTTGAGTGGTCGAACTGTAATGGATGTTCCATCCATAAGTGTTAGCTCTGTAGCTTCATTAATTGTTGTTGCCATTGTTTCCTCCTATTAGGCTTAGTTAAGTATAACATATTACATCTTTGGATTTTAGAGACTTTCGTAGTCTAATCCCATACCGATTCCAAAACCAGCTTTTGCTGCATTTGCTCCTTGTAGAGCAACTACATCGTTACCATTGGCTGTAGCTCCACCACTAAAGAACTTAGCCTTCTTTTGTTCCCATAAATCCTGAGAGCCATTTTCTTTGTCAAGGTCAACGCCCTGAATACCTGCAAAAAATTTCTTTTCCTGATAATCAAGATCTCTTTTAATATTCAGAATGGATGTTAGTTCTGGCATAGATAGAGAAGATTCCAGTTCTTCAAAGTCTTTCCAAATTCCTAGAAGAAAAACTTCAGACTCTAGTTTTGCCAAATCCAATGTCTCCCAAGTAGACCCACTTTCAACTGCTTGATCTTTGACATTTTCCTCTTCACTTTCACCATTTATCTTAATACCAGCAGCTACGTCAAGAACTGAGTAGATGGCTGGTAGGCTTAGGCTGTCTTCTAAATCTTCTATTGTTTTAATTAGTGGGTAGTACTGTTTCATGCATACCCTTGCACATTCAGCTAGTGCAGAGATAGCTTCCATTTCACTTTTAGATTCTTTTACATTTTCAAATGCCACCATAAACTCTCTTAGGTATTTTATTTTAAGTGGTGTTAAATATACTTCTGTTCCGTCTACTAGGGTTATTGATCCTGTTTCATAAATTTCTGTTGCCATACATCTATTATACCAAAAACAAAACTGCCCAGAGCCGAAACCCTGAGCAGTTCTGATTATGTTAAATTATGATGCAACGGTACGGTCTACGATCTTACCATATGACGCATTGTCATTGGGAAGAAGTCTGAATGAAATTTCAAACATTGTAGGCTCGTCACGCTTTGCTGATACTGTAACACTCTCGATTGAGAGAGCACGGTATGCAACGTAAACACGTTCCTTGCTTGAGCCAGCAGCACAGTCTCCTGTACCTGGACCTACTGCAACAAGACCACGTTCGACTGGACATTCACCGATGTCACCTGCTGAAAGATTCAGCACAGTGTCATTCTTGTAAATACCACCACCGAAGCGGTTGTAAGCTGCAGCACTGGTTTGCAACCAGGAAGCTGGTGTAAGGTCGTCTGTCTGACCTGCAATTGCGAACAGAAGGTTGTCAAGTGTAGCCTCAGCGAATGCTGTGTTTAGGTTAACTTGCATACCTTGCTTGTAGAGCTTTGCAACGTCGAGAACCTGATCGACCTGAACCTCACCGAAATCTGGCTGGAAAACAATTTCAAGACCGTTCATTGTATAACCAACGTTACGGAAGTCTGCTTCGTTAGCAGTTGTTGAAAGTGTTTCCTTGTAAGAAACGGTTGGAACGAAGTCAGGAAGATCAACCTCTGCCTGAGCGTTTGTGATAGAACCATTAGTACCTTGACCAATGGGACCATCTTCAAATGTGAAAAGTGCTGCTGCACCAACAATGATGTTAGCACTTGTACCACGTGAATATGCCATAGTTATTTCACCTCTTTTTCTTTATAGAATTCGAGACGATGTTTCCTCTCTTTAATTATACAGGCTTATTATGCAAAAGAGTCTGACTTGTGCCAATCATAGTCGATAATAATTTTATTCCCTGCATAAGTACGAGCAGTACCAAAATCAATAATGTCTCTTGTTTCTTCTAACTGATAAACTTTCATTTCGTGGAAGTATGGCAAAAGAAAATCTGTTCCATCAAACGTAACCTTATTATGAGTCACTCCATCTACAACAACTGTGCCGCTAACCTTTGTTTGAATCCAAGCATTAAGATCTTTTGCAGAATCATCTCCGTTGTCCAAAAGGTCTTGAATCTCTTGTGTCATTTCAATCAGGTTGACTACGGCTGTCTCTGTAAGGGCATAAAAGTAGTAAAGTAGTTGTTCACACTTAATGTATGGGAATGGTGTTCTACGCATCTTAAACATTCTATCAAATACCGCTGCTTGCCCCTGGAATTGATATCTTGAAGTACCGCCAGATGTAAGAATATCTAAGCTAAAACTTTCTGCAACACTAAAATCGCTTGGATATGTTGGAAACATTGGAACTGCTCCAAAGCCTCTACCTGCAAGCTTTTCCTGTAAGTATTTGTTAATAAAAATTGGTGGGTAATATATTGCCATTATCGTTGAGCTCCTAAGTTTGCTACCCAAGTATATCCTGTTGAAATTCCTACTGCCTTACCGCCACGCTTTCCTGCAGATAGGTTTTTTGCAAAGACTGTTGGGTTTTTTAAATAGTCCATGACTCCACTAATTCTTAAAAACGCTTGTGAAAAATAGTTATTGAAGAATGAGTCAAAGGTTTTATTAAAACCACCCCTAGCCTGAACGCCACCTGGATTTTCAATAACTACTGGACCTTTGGTAAAGACTTCCTCTCCATTGTCCGTAAATGCCAACACAGAGGCTCTACGAGGCGTAATGGTAACAGGAATGCCATTCTCCATAATTGTTGCTTTATTGTAGAATGGAACATTTGAGCCATCTCTGATTGAGGTTGACTGTCTAAACGTAGACTTTATAGATAATCCAACGCCAGAAATAGTATAGTCAATGTCGAACAGTCTTCCGCTGGGGCTACCGTTTTGATTCCACTCATACATGTGCTGTAGTAGTGCTGGATTAGTTCTAGCACTAGAGTCTATGTATTGCTTTAAAAGTTTAATTGCATCTGTGCCTATGGCAGTAAGAATGTGGTTCCTTCCACGCTTTACGCCTTCTGTAAATCCAACAGCGTACTGAATCATATTGTTCATTTCTTTTAAGAATAAAGTGTCATTGATCTTTGCTCTCATTATACGTCTGCCCCCTGGTTTTCGGAACGGCGTAGAACTACTTTGTAGTATTCTGTTGTTCCAAACGGATTAACGAAAGGAGCGTGTGTAGCAATTTCAAAAAGTGTTGACTTACCATTTCTTGGTCCAGATGTTTCGACATAGATTGGGTTATCAAACTTGTCTCGTATATTTGTTATAACAACATTTGTTGCTGCATTCTTTGCATCAACACTGGAGATACGAATATCTTTTTTGACTCTTCCAAGAAGCAGCATGTCAGTCTTGATGTCTGGGTCTGGCTTAATGTCTTCTTTATATGAAACCCCAGCTTCGTTAAATGAACAAACAACTGTTTTGTCTAGAACCCAAGTCTTTGTAACATTGCCGTAAGCAGTTGTTTCAGTAATTGGGTAGTATACATCTGCCATCATGGGGAACATAAAATCGGGGGTTTCGCAAATAGACATTAGAGCACCCCTAGTCTTGTAATAGACTTAGCATACTTAGAAAGTATCTTGTCTACAAGAATATTACCTGTTCCTTCGAATGACTGCTTGTCGAACTGTAACTTGTACTGGTCAGTGTTATATGCTGTAACATATCGTTTGTAGTAGTCTAGCTGACCGCACTCAATGTCTGTGATCAGGAGGCTGACGGCACGAGCAATGTCTGATGGCACTGCTGTGTATCCAGACTCTACAATAACTCTATAGTCATATGTCTTGGGAAAGCCACCCCATATGCCAAAGTTTAGGTCTAGATAGTCTGTGCTTCCAGCAGGAAGAATAAGGTCTGCACTCTCACTTCTATTCAGTTCTCCTGTATAGGTTTGAGTTATAGCAGTCTTATCTTTTGTAATCTCAAAGTTACGTACATATGCTGTTGGATTGGTTGCATCGTAAACTAAAACGTTGTTTTCATATACCTGCAAAATTTTCTTTGCATCTACCCATAGTGGCAGGTAGTCTGCTCCAAGACCAGTAGTCTCGAAAGTTGTTTTCTTGTAGTAAAATCCTTGTGGAATAACAGAGTCAATGATTGCTCTTGCTAATTCTTCGTTCAAGGTTTTTGTAGCTATGTCAGAGGCTGTCTCTGCTAGTGTGTTTGGGTCCAAATATGGTCTGCGAACCTGATAGGTGTCGTCGTGAATGATATCCCCTGACGCATCTGTAATTACAACTCTATAGTCTGAGTCATACTTTCCTGATAGCGTGATTGTCCACACATACGCTGCATTGTCTGTTACAGTCTGTGTGGTGGAAGAAAGGTCTGCCAAATCAGTTATGGTTGCTGTAAACTGTTCGTTAGAAACGTATGCAGCAGGGATTGTAAACTTAACCTCCACATTCTGATATGGCAGTAGCCTTAATTTTTCCATTAAATTCCGTACTCCTCTGCAACCTCTTCTGGGGTTGCGGTACGCACGTGATCTCGCTTAAGCCATTGTTCAGCCTTGTCTTCGTCAACGATGTTGTACCCTTTAGTTATCTTTCCTATACCCTCTACTAGAACATTTCGTGTAGAGAATAGTGCTACAGTTTTAACCTTAGTTTTTTTAGGCTCCGTTGCCTTTACCTTTGGTGATCTATCTGCAGGTCCTGAGCCAATAGCTCCATTTGCTGTTGTTGTAACAGCCCCAGTTTTTTTACCACCTTTTGCATTTGTGCGAGATGATCCAATGACATTCTCTGCATCTGTTTCTGGTATACCCTTAGACTTTTGTTTTAAGTTTGTGAATGATTCTTCTAATGTTGCTGCAACATCTTCGATTACTTCTGACACTTCTTCTACAATCTCTTCGACTGTTTCGATAATTGTTTCGTTTGACATTTGAAACCTCCTGTAATAATTATATCAGATAGTAAGAGAGGTAGGGACCGAAATCCCTACCTCCCCTAAGAGCTAAACTCAAATTATGAAGATGAGTCCTGGCTGTCGCTGTCAACCCAAGCTACAGCGTCTTCCTCTTCCCACTGAAGTCCGAAACGAACGAATACGGTGTATTCGATTGTGTCTTTCTTAGCAACGTATTCACGGTTTACAGTGATGTCTCGCTGGAAACCCCAAATGCGGTTTGAAGGGAATGTGAGGTCGATGTAGTTGTCTGGGTAGTAAGGAACTTCCATTACTGGAATACCTAGTACACGAGTACCACGAGCCTCTCCTAGAACCTGGTCAGTACCTGCAAGGTATGCATTACGGTACTGCTCGGTCCAGATGTTGTTAGCGGCTGTACCATTTTGCTTAACGATGTCAGCAAATGTGTCAGTGCTTGCATAGAACTTAAGACCGTTCTTGAGAGCACGATACTTTCTTGGTAGAGCAGCAATGACACCCTGAAGAACTTCTGGAGTCCACGCACCGCTTGTAACGGTTGCAGAATACTCGTGAGCATCTCCACCGAAACGAACCTTGCGAACGAATCCTTCCATAATGTTAAGGAAGGAGTTTCCTCCAGTACCTGTACCATTGATGGCAAGATCTTCAATGTCATTTGCGAATGCGTTGGTCATTAGACGAACAAGGTGGTCCTCAAGGGCTGCACCTTCAATGTTGTCTTCCAATGCCTCAGCAGAAACTTCCCAGTCAAGGCGAAGCTTCTTTGTTGTTAGTTCAACCTTAGCAAAGGTTGCACCTGCGTTTGTGTATGTAGCGTCAGCCTGGTTTGCAGCACGAATAACTCGTTCTCCAACGTTGACCTTTTCGAGTTCCATTGTATTGGCTCTCATTGTGACTCTACGACCATCTTTGGCGAGAACAGTACCGTCCCAAACATAGTCAATAAATCTACGAGCTTGTTCAGGACGTAGAATACCACTACCTGCATCACCCGAAGGATTTACTGCGTTTGGTCCAGTTGTTACACCAAACTGTGCGGTGGGAATGTTACCAAGTGTATCTGCACCTGGGTTTGATACGCCACCAATTCCTCCAGATGCGAATGCACCTTCGCCATTTACTTCGTTGGCTCCTGCACCTGGATAGTTTTTAATAATCTCTTCCGACATTTTGTCACCTCCTAAGTGATTTTTTATTTGAATAGATCGGCAGTTTTGAGGAAACGTCCGTCCCATAGGGATTTTTCAACCTTGTCTGGTTGAAGTTCCTGTACGATCTCGCCTAGATCGCCAGATTTGCGGAAAGCGGTATCGGCTTCAACAGCGTCAACTCTCTTTCCAAACTCGTTAAACTCGCCCTTGGCTTCTGTTACCTCGTTTTTTACAGAGTCAATAGACTTGCTTAGTTGTGCAATTTGCTCGGCTTGTGCCTGAACAACTGCGGTTAGATCGCTAAAGGCTTTTGTAACGGTATCCTTGATTTCAGCAACTGCGTCTACAAGAACCTCGTCTGACTTGGATACTGAATCAGCCTTCTCAGCAACGTCTTCATCAGCAACAACCTCTTCAGTTGCCACCTCTTCAGTTACCTCTTCTGCTACTTCAACATCTGCCTCTGGAGCGACCTCTGCTTCAACAGCGACTTCTTCTACTGTCTCAGCGACTGTTTCATTTACTTCATCAGTCATAGGACTTACCTCCTTAGTTATCTTAGAAGTATTAATGCCTTTAGCACTATCTACTAAGAACTTTACCATTTCTGGTTTTTCTGCATCTGACTTTTCTACAAAGCCGATGTTTTTCATTGCAGCACCACTAGTTGGGCTGACTTCTGAATCATTTTCTGAAAGCATGACGATTCCATTTACATCGTCCCAGAATACATTTTCAATCTCTAGATCCACGTCGTCTCCTTTGATTACGTCTACGCCATCTACCTTTTCAACAGATATGACATTGGCAAACTGATTTGCAGGGGTATCAACTAATGACAACTCAATGAGATCGTAGTCTTTAATGATACGAATAGTTGTGTCCATCTTTTCATCAAATGCGTCGTCCCACTTGTTCATTCTTCCACCGATGGAAAAACCTGAAAGTGTTCCGTCTAGAACCTTTTCCCAAGTGTCCTGAGCACCCTTTGAGATGTATGTTGATACATAGACACCTGCATAAAACTTCTTTGACTCTGGGTCAAAGTACTTGTCTTCTTTAAATGAAACCATTTTGCCTACCGCTTTGGGCTGGTGCATTTCACGAATGTTACCACGGAATTTTTCAAAAGCCTTTAGTGAGGCTTCTGGAGTAACGATGTCATTCTGCTTATCAACATTGTCTAATGTTGCAAAACCAGAAACGATTCGTCGTTCTTGGTCTACTTTTGAGAAGGGCATGGAGAGGCGAACATTCTCGCCTTCTGTATCCCAGTGAGCTTTAGAAATAGTCATGTTAGTTAATTATACCCTGTTTTTTACAAAAATGTTACATTGTCATAACATTTCAATTATAACACAATATTACTGTGAAGACCTTCCCTCGCCTTGTGCATTTCTGCCACTGGTTGTTGTAGTGCTATCTGAATTATTGTTTGATCGCTCTGCATCACGTTGTCTATTACCTGCAAGATTTGCACGAGCATCTGTGAGTTGACGAGAAGCCATCTGGAAAGGCTCGTCTCCATCTGCACGTTGTGGAAGACCAAGAGCTTCACGAGCTTCGTTGGGAACCATAATCTGTGTCTTGACATAACGCTCAAGAATCTGTGATTGTGCAATTTCATCTGTAAGAGTAAGTTCATTAAACTTGAATTCGAGAATATCTGTCTTTTCTTTCATAATCTTACTGAGCATCTTTTCAAGATTTGTCTGTGCAGGTCTAGCTACCTGTTCTTTGAATGTGCGGTCCTGTGCAAGAGCAGCAGCGATGCTTGCAGAATCTCCACCACCAATCTTAGAAAGTGGTACTTGGTGAGCAACAAGGATATCATCTCTGTTACGAACTCGATACTGGTTGAAGGATGCTTCCTGTACGCCATTCTCGATTGGCTCCATCTTAAATTCTACCTTGTTTGTGTCAGAGTCGCCTGGCAGTGGAATGTAGAGTGTGCGGTGAGACTGTCCCTTAAGGCTAGTCTGCAAGAAGCGGAACATCTTGTCTTCTGCATCGTCTGAAAGCTTTGCACCTTTAAGTGTTACAACGTAACGAGGAACAGCCTTGTTGCTAAAGTAGTCAATGTTGTATTGTGATGCAAGCTGGTCTCCGTGAAGAGCTGAGATTGCAGACATGATATCTGGAATTCCGTAATAAGTATTTAGAGGAGAGTATTCCTTGTAATGAATAATCTCGTTAGGGCGTGGGTCGTCAGTTACTGGGTTTGGGTTAACTGCCCCAAAATTTCTGAAGTAGACAACCTTGTTGCCGATGATCTGAACGTAACCATCTTTTAGTCTACGAACACGCATAGTGGTTGATGGGATATGACCAACATATCCAATCTCTCCTGTTACAGTACGACCAATCTCAAGGTAACCATTACCTGTAGCCTGAACATCTGTGTAAAACTTCATCATTGTGTTTGTAAAAGAATCTTCATCGTTTAGCTCTTCAAGCCATTCACGCATTGCAATTCTTGCACGTTCAATACGCTTACGTGCTTTTTCTGCAGCAGATTCTGAAGATCCTTCGATAGCAAAGATTGTGCTTCTTGATGGCTGGAAGTCATAACCAAGACCAACAATGTTTTCTACTTTTGCGTCAATAGCAGCGTGGTTAGCAAATGATGTGTCGTAGTAGTTGGCAAGTTCGTAAAGATTCCAGGGTGGAGTGATTACATCGAATAGTCCGTAGCCATTGTGGTATACGGTTCCAGGATTAATCTCTTTTGATCTTGCTCCATTAACTCCTGTGCTTGTTGCCATAGCACTATCAAGATAGGCAGGTGTTACGTCTACCGCCTTAGACATTCTAGTTGCACGACGTTTAAAGTTTGCATTAAGACCAGTTAGAGACTTGATGCCTTCCCAATCTTTAATAAAAGGATCTTGTGTTTTAAAAACATTTTCTTCTTCGACAAGACTATCTGTCTTTGCACGAATAATATATTCTACTGGGTCATTTGCCATTATTCATCATCTCCGTATTGTTCCAAAGTTTTCTTTGCAGCAATAACAGCTCCAAGATCATTCATGTTGGGAATAAAGCCCTGCTTCATGCGGTCAATTTGTTCTGAGTGAGTCTCTTCTGAAATTTGTCGTGTATTTGGATAGAAGATTGCTTGACCCTCTGCCTCTCCATAATATGCAGCGGCATCCATAAGCTTCTTCACACGTTCGTGATCATTCTTGTACGCTTCAATAGAGAGAACGTTGTTGTCTCCATCGGTAAATGGCTTGCCATTTGCTTTTACCCAGATGTATGTACCAAAATCTGAAAAGTCTTCTTGAACTACTGTAAGTTTTGCTTTACCCAGTGCTTGCTCAATTGGGTCTAAAGGTTCCTGTTCCATAACCACCAGTATATCATATTACTTAACTTTTTGTCCTGTGACTGGTATAACAATTGATGGGAAACGTACACTTTGGTTAATGGTGTCTCCATTTGTGGTTGTTCCGTCAACATTTAGGTATGCGGTATAGCTATATTTTGATAAATCTAACGGAATGTTTGTTTGAATTGGTGATTTTGCACTAGCACCAAAGTATGTACGATAAACGTTTGATAACGTTTTTCCAAGACCATCGGCAACGGCATCTGCATAGATATCAAACCATGTTGCGTTTGCTGACTCATATGTTGTTGATGTAGTCTCTGTCCATGTTTCTGTATCTGAATTAGTTTCTCTGTCTAGAACAATACCCCACGATGTTGCTGTAACCTTGTTTGCATACTCTTCTTCTGAAATTTGATAGTGTGAAATATTGTTAACCAGGAATGGACCAGTTATTCTAATTGCACCAACAGCACTTTCAAAAGATAGCGACGGATTAAACTTAATTGATACAAAGTTCCAATTTCTATAAAAAACATTGCCGTCTGCAACTACTCCAGATGGAGTTGAGTCTTCTGCTCCATTTACATATAACTCTACGTCCCAGTAAACAGGTTCACCTACCGTATTTAAATCTTTTAGATATACCGTGCCTTTTGTATTATCTCCAATACCGTCAACCATAACAGCATACTTATCTGAAGAGCTATCTCCAATTCTTAAAATTTCTTGTGGACCTGAAGAAAAGGCTTTATCATAATAAAATCCAAACTGTAAGATATCAAGGAGAAAGAATCTTTTTGCCGATTCATTAAATGGAATCTCTATTCCACGAGTTCCATCAAATGTTGATCCTAGTAGCTGAATACCGCTTGTTTTGTTTAGATAAAGATATGGGGTTTTTCCTTTATATGTTACAAACGGATTTACAGAATTATTATAAAGAAAGCTTGAGCTAGGCTTTGTATAAGGGTATAGGTCTCTTCCAAGTTTTGAACCAATAAATGTTTTTAAAGTATTGTTTTCATTATTTAATGATTGTGAAGATAGTTGCATATTCCTAATTTTTACTGGATTTCTAAAAATTCCTGGAATCTTCATCTCAAATTTAATGTTTAGCCCTAACTCTTTAAAGTCGTTTACAGGTGGAATATAAATTACTGAACCATCTACTACTTCATAAATTTTTGTAGCCCATGTTGAATCTGGAGAAACTATTTTTGTTGATGGTAAATTAGACAAAGATCTTGATGATAGATCTGATGTTGTTAGTGATGGCTTTGTTAGTTCTGAAAAGTAGGCATATGTCTTTACCATTTCATTTACTGTAGAAACGTTTGAAGAAGCTATTAGTTCGGAGGCTGGGTAGTCAACATTAAATTGAATAAAGTCAAGTGAGTAGGTTGGATTTACAATACCAGAATTTTTTGCTAACAGTGTGAGTGGGATGTAATCTTCCCAATATGCATATGTTGCAATATCGAGTGCGAATGATCCAAGATTGTAAACTCCAAATAATGTGTAGTTTGCATAATTGTCTAGCAATAAAAGCTGACTTGAAACTAAACCATTTGTAAAAGAAGTTTTAATTAAGTCGTAGTTCTTTGCATTGGAAAATCCGATTTTGTAAACTTTTCCAGAGTATCCATTTACAAAGCCACTTTCCCCACAAAATTGAATTTGAAGACTCGACTTGTTTGCAAAGAAAGATCTCATTTGGCTTGTTGCAGATGCATTATTTAAAAGAGCAGGAATGTTTATCCCTACCCCAAACATTGTATTATCTAGAACATCTTGTCCATCAAATGTTGCTACCAGTGTTCCGTTTGAAACAAACTCATACTTTACAGTTGTTCCAGTTGGTGAGTAGTAACATCTAAAATATTCTTTTTTTAAATTATATATTTTAAAAATGGTTTCAGCAACTGCTGGTCGAGTTGTATACTTTAATGCAGCATATACCGCATCTACCGTATCGTCTATTATATTAAACTTTGGAAATGATATGTATGTTTTTACTCCCCAGTTACTTGGATTCATTTCAAAATAAACTGAGTTATCTATTAGTTCTCCGCTTGCCAAATCTCCAGCAACAGTCTCGGTATTGTTTTCTTCTTGTGCGTCATACCAGTCCATAAGAGTTCTGCTCTCTTCAAACATCAGGGTAGGGAGTGAGTAGTTTGGAACAGATAACGCAGAGTTTACAGAAGATAGGTTATCAAGAACACCATTTTGCCAGTCATATTTGTCTGGATAAGAATAGTTATTGGCATACTTAGAAAAAGAATAGTCCATAACTACTGGAAGTGATGATTCTCCTGTGCCAGCAACTTCTGGGGAGTCAACAGATTGACCCCAGATAAATCTTATCTTTGCTTCTTCAGCATCTACACGATATGGAAAAATTGAAACACAATCTACGTTTATTGGTGAAACATCTTCGTATGCATAAAATCCTATCCAGTCCTGATTTTGTAACGACTCATTATATTTTGCTGGAAAGTTTATTGACATTGTGTCTAAAAGAATTGTTATAACTTGCTCTCCATTAATCATAACGAAAGCATTGTTGTTAGAGATGCCAATATGAATAAGCATTGGTCTACCCCACTCACCAACAAAGTGTGATGCAACATAGTCTTCAACCTTCAAGGTCAAAAATGGACCATTCACATATAGTCCATCTGCTGACGATAGTGGTCCAATAATTTTTTTAGGAATACGAGCAGATCTTGCCTCTATCCTTACCCATGCCTCTAGCGTTATAGATTTTGCCTTACCGTCCTGATTGAATAATCCAAATCCTGGAACTATCAGGGATGGGTTATTGCTTGTTACTGGAGCAATTGATGTAATGTTTTCTGCCCCATAAACAAGCGGTACACCGTAATTTGTTGCACCAAGACTACTAGATGAAGATCCAATATAGTATGCAGAAAATTGAGAGTCTCCGTAAGACTTTGTTTCGTGTGCATACGTACTTGTTAGGGGAATGCTCGCAGGTGTAGTTCCCAAGCCAGATGTTGGCAAAACGTCGTCTAAAGCCCACACCGCAGAAGGGTGTCTTGAAAAGACTTTGTTTGCATAAAGATTTTGAGCCATAATTGTTCTAATTAAGTTTACCACACCCCAAGTATCTGATATAATGTTTATACAACTAATAGATGGAGAGACAATGCACTTACACATTGCTACCCCAATGTATGGGGGAAACTGTAAAGGTGTATATCTAGACGGAATGATGGCTCTAACCTTCGAGCTTGCTCGTAAGGGGTATCAGGTATCGTTCTCTAAGATATACAACGAAAGTCTCATTACTCGTGCTAGGAACAATCTGGTACACGAGTTTGAGAAATCTGGTGCTGATGCACTATTGTTTGTCGATGGTGACGAAGGATTTGATCACATGGATGTTATTTCTATGATTGAATCTGGCAAGGATGTTATTGGGGCTATCTACCCTATGAAAAACATTAACTGGGAAAATGTACGACAGGCGGCACTTAAAGGTGAAGAAAATCTATCGCAGTATTCTGGATTCTTTGCTATGAACATGCTTCCTGGTGAAACAACATTTAGAATGAACGAACCAGTTGGAGTCACTGAAGTTGGCACAGGAATGCTATTCATTAAGAAAGAAGTATTCGAAACAATGAAGCCACACTGCCCACAGTATATGTTAAATACATCTACTGGTGCATTTGATGCTTCTCAAATGGTAACTGAATACTTTGCTACTAGCATTACTGAAGATGGTATTCTTCTTTCAGAGGACTATCACTTCTGCCGTAAATACCGTGAACTTGGCGGAGAAGTATTTGCTGCTCCGTGGGTAAAGATTGTTCACGCAGGAGAGTATATCTTTGACGGTAGCTTTGCTTCAACAATGATGCTTACTGCTACTGTTACTGAAGATGCTCCAGAAGAAAAGCCCAAGCCTAAAACTAAGAAGGCTGCACAGGGTAAATAACTTCAAAAGGATTTGCCTGGTTGGTAATATCTCTCAATTCTTGACGATATTGCCTCCAGGCATTTTTTTGTTCTTCTGTAAGGGGAGAGTCTGGAAGTTGTGTCCAGTCTGAAGAATTTAATTTACCGTTTCTTTCATCTCGTACCTCTTGCCATTTAATAGATAATCTTTGATCAATCTCTTCTTGTGTTGCATCTATAATAGTCCAGTTTTGAGTCCATATACCGTCAATTAATTCTGGAAGGTCTTCCGAGATATTTTTTGTATAATCTTCTTGAGCCTCTACTTTTTGTATTGGTAACATGGAATATCTAAACCTTGTTGGTTCATCAATAATTGATGGAAAAGACACATTTGGATTGTCTTTTTTTAAATCTTGAATGGAGTATGGGTACTTGATTACTTCTCCATTTTCTATTTTTGCATATTTTATTTCAGCCATATTGCGTACGCTCCTTGCGATCCAAAAGCACTAGCAGTTGATGTATGTACAAAGTCTGCTGTATCTGGTAAATCTTGAATTCTTAAATCATTATACTGCCATAACCTAGTGATTGTTCTTGATGTATTATTTAAAATTGTCATAGAGGTATCATAAAGTTCCATACCACCAGAAAATGACTCACTAATTGAACCATCACTATCTGTTGAAATAGTTAGAATAAAAAATGGACTGTTGTTTGGAATAACACTTGGAACATCTGTTAGAGTTTCTACACCACCAGCAGCTGAAGCACCTACAACAGTAAGGGAATCAAACCCTTTGGTGCTCACCATTTTATTTAAAATAACTTCAACAAAAACAGCCTGTGACTGATCTGTATTGTTGCCAGCAAAGATTGTTGAAATAGTTGTACCACTATCTGCTGCTGTCATATATTTATAAAAAAGTCCATTACTTCCACCCTTGTTTGTTCCAGCATTTACACCTTCACGTTTAATTATGAGGGTAAAGCCTGAAGGAACTCCCAAGCTTATGATAGAACTACTACCAACCTGTGTTGCACCAATTAAAAAAAGTCCTAGACTTCCTTCAGTTATTCCAGCTGGAAGGGTAATCGTAGTTCCTGTGGTTCCAGCACCTGGATTATAAAGTGTTGTTTTAATCTCTTTAATCACGGTAGTTGATGTTGAAGCAAGCAGGGTATTTATTTTATTAAGCATAACTATCTAACAGAGCTCCTTTAAGATATGTTCCATCTATTGTCTCAAGAATAACAATGTTGTTTGGTTGAATAGATGATAGAGTTGGAGCAGTACCGCCTTGCCAACTATATGAGTATGTTGCATCGGTCCAAGTTATTGTTGCAGCAGCTGCGGCACTTGGATTATTGATATGCAAAACATATGTTGATGCAGGGTATGTTGCAGAAAATGATGAATTGGTCAATGTAATTGTTGGATCTGCATATGCTGCTATCTGAAAAGTCCAAGCACTTGAATAGTCTGATACCGCTACACCATTTGCAAATCTTGGTGAAAAAGCTGTTGGGGTTTCAGTTCCTATAGTTGCTACAAATTTTGTTGCAAGCATCGATGCAGCAGCTGTTCCAGAAACAGAGCCAACAGTGGCAAGCCTATAGTTACTATATCCACTTGGACCTGTTGCAGATTGTGTTGCATCAACAATGTCATTTCTTAATGATCCAGCAGTTACAACCAGTGTATTAGCAGTTGTAGTTGTTGTTGCTGGTGGAGTTGGAACACCAGATATAGCATTGGCTCTAGTTGGAGTTGCTACAGCACTAACATATACTGGAAGTATGTTTGAAGACCTAATAACAGTTGACGCAACTGCAACAATATCTGTAGCACCATAATTAATAACAATTGTGGTATCTGGTGACGCTCCCATTGTTTTATAAAATACAGCAGAGCCATATGTTGTAGCAGCAGCAGCGTTTGTAGTCCAACCAGAACTAGATGTTGTTGGTGTAGCATTTGTTGCTGAGTCTGTTGTGGCTACAACAATTGCCACATCTCCTTGTGCAGCAGTTCCAGATGAAACTAATGTATGCGTCAACGATGTTCCAGTGAGGGCTGTTGATGTATTGTTTCCAACAATAACCCAGCCAGTACTAGAATTATAGACTCTTTGTGTAGTTATATTTTTAAAATAGTTTCCTAAAGCAGTGTCTAAAACATATGTATTATTTGCAAATGTATAAAAAGATCCTGCATCAACTACCGCCTGTGTTTCCTCTAATCCAAGCTGAGTAGTTCCAGGAATTGTCACTGTAGATGTTGATGCTCCAACGACTACATCTCCACCATCAAGATTTAGGTTTAGTTGTGATACAACACCATTATTGTATCTACTGATTTCATTATCATCTATTCTTATGTTGTTTGCACTATCTGGACCAATTTGAAATGCGTGTGTTGTAGATACATTTGTAACATCTGTTGTAGATGTAAGTCTAAGAGTGCTTGCATTTACATTTGCTGTTACGTTTAATGATGTTCCAATTGCTGCCCCAATATTGGGGGCAGTTAAAACAGGTTCTGTGGAAAATACAACATTTCCAGTGCCAGTTTCATTAGTAATAGTATTAAGAAAGTTAAGTGAATTAGGAGTTTGTAAAAATGTAGAAACATTAGTTCCAAGACCAGTAACATTACCAATTGCAAGGTTGCCAATAAAATTATTAGCTGTAACATTTCCGCTTCCAACATAAACATCTCCTCCGCTTAATTGTAAATTAAGGGTTGTTGGAGAGCCACCAAGTGAAGCAGAAATTGAATTTCCACCAATAGATATAGTACCCACATACGGAGCTGATACAGTTATATCTGTCTCTTATACACATCTGACGCTGCCGACGAATAGA
>ENA-OSIY01000792-OSIY01000792.1-marine-metagenome-genome-assembly--contig:-NODE-792-length-17347-cov-13.598726_pt1 | contig 17347 bp, 23 predicted proteins | sample MGYA00237884_ERZ534233 | MGnify/ENA primary metagenome ERZ534233 (study PRJEB26412, sample SAMN06343840) | marine metagenome | isolation source: estuarine water | place: USA: Columbia River Estuary... | reverse complement strand
AGATATGATAAAAGAATATATTGCTAAATTTAAAGCAGCTGGTAAAATAGTTGATGCTGATATGACTAAATTTAATATGTCAATTCAAAATTTATATCTTAAAAATTTAAGAAAATTTGCTAATGAGAATTTAGGTACAAAAGCAGCTGATTCTTTAATGAATGATGTAAAAGATTTTATAGCAAAAAATCAACAATATACTAAATGGGAAACAAATTTACAAGGTTCAAGAGCGCATGCTTGGAATGTAAAAAACCCAGGTGATACACAATATAGAAAAGGAATTTCAAGTTCAGAAGAAGTAGGCAAAACATATAGAATAGGAGAAAATAAAAAATATAGAAAATAAAAAAAATTCCCACTAATTTAGTGGGAATTTTTTATAGTTTATTGATATAGGCAAAACCTTCTTCTTCTATTTTCACCCATTCTTTTGAATATGAATTAAATTTCATAAAAATTATGTTATTATTCTTAACAAGTTTATCAAAATCATCACTATTTAGATTTATTTCTTTAGAAGAAGTAATATTAGGAAGAATAACTTTTTTAGATTCTTTTATATTAACTTTTGTTAGGTATTTTTCTTTTTTCAACTCATAATAGTTACAAATAGAATCTCTTACAATAGAATCACCAATAAATGAATATGAATACTCACAATTCAATACATCTGATTTAATTGTGTCAAAAACTTCAACTAAAGAAAGTTCAACCAAATTAGGTCTTTCGTTTATAAAATAAGAATTTACGGCATCATCTGTTTCCAACCATTCATCATAATCAACTTTTTCAACAAATTTATTTGTTATAAAAATAGTATGAATGGAGTCACTGACAATATATTCTTTTTGTTCAGCCCCAATAATGTTAACTTCAAACTCTTGCGCAAAAGTTGAAAAAACAATAGTAAAAAAGAAAGCAACTGTAAAGATAAGATTTTTCATAGTTGTAGTTTTATTTTTATGTCATTGAATAACTAATAAACCAAAATGTAATCCAAATAGTTCATCACTTATATATAATTTTTCAAAATCATATTTTAGTAATATTAAATTACAATAACTACAACCAATCAAATATATTAAAAGTTCAATTTAATTTGTTTCAAATTTTAAATTTGTTCTACCTATAATATCATCTATATAATCTCTTAGATCTTTTTCGGTTTCTCCACCTATATTAATTTTATCACCACATACTAATGATATTTGTATATATGGTTTGGTTACAACTCTACTGTTTATTCGTTCATTATTATCATAAATCTTATAACCATATCTTAATAACTGTTCTTTTGTAGATATTTCACCTCTATTTAAAAATCCACTTTTATTTCCTTTTTTTGTAAAAAGTCCAAAAAAGTATTTTTTATCAGGAATTTCATCAACCCAAACATAACCAGCATCTTTTTCTTTAATAAATTTAATATGTGTTATTTTAAATGGGTCAAAATATTCTATAACTTCACTATTTATCATTTTCTTCTATTTTTTTTATTTCTTGTTCGATTTTTTCTAATTCCAATGCTAAATTATGTGCTTGTATAGGACTACCTGGACTCTGTAAGCTGTTTATTATAATAAACTTTCTTCTTTTTAATTCGGATTTTCTATCTTTTGGTTTAAAAAATTTTGATATAAATATTGTGTCATCTATACCAAATAATATGTAAAATATAATATCTGACAATAAATATATTGAGCAAATAAATAATGGAATTATTAATATAATTTGTATCATTCTAGAATTGATTTAATTTTTAGTTCTCTTAATTTAATATTTTTTTCTTTTTTAAGAAATGGTATATTTTCTGATATATCAATTAAAATTAATTTTAAATTAAAATTATTAGTTTTTTCTAAAGAATATACTAATATGTAATAATTTAAATATTTATCTTTTAAATATGATAAAACTTCTTCAATATTTAGAAATTTAATAGAAAAAATATTATACGCTTTTTTATAAATCAAATTATTTGATTTATGTGATATATCAACTATTGGCTGCCTTATAAACAAATCAACAATATCTAAATCTTTTAATATTTTAATATAATCCATATTAAATATATTATTTTTAAGGATTTTGTTTATTTTTAAGATTAAAAATATGATATATATAATTAATGTGTTCAAAACATAATTAATCTGTTTTATATAAATATAAACAGATTAAAAAAAAAATTACATATGTCAAGATTAAAAAGAACAAACGTTCAAAACATTACAACTTATAGCAAATTAGTTGAATTATTAAGAGAATTCTTCAAAAATAAAGGATTTTTAGAAGTAGCAACTCAACCAAATTTAACAATTTTAGCAGCTTGTGAAAATCCACATTCTATAACTACTTATAATTATTGTGGACAAGTGTGGCCATTACCACAAACCGGTCAAATGATATTAGAAGAAGTCTTATTATTAAACCCTGAATTACCTGGTGTTTTTTGTATTTCTACCTCATATAGACAAGAGAAAGACCCAATTCCAGGAAGACACGAATTGATATTCCAAATGTTTGAATTTGAATCAAGGGGAACAATGGAAGATATGATTAAAATGGAAGAAGAACTACTAAAATATTTGGGCTTTGATAATATGATTGAAGTAAATTATGATGATGTTTGTGAAGAATATGGTGGGGTTTCTATCCTTGAAGATGAACACGAATACAAAATGTGGAAAGAAAAAGGTAGTGTTATATCTTTACAGAATTTCCCCTATCGCACAAACCCATTTTGGAACATGAACTGCAAAGGAAATGATTTATTTTCTAAAGTTGATGTTATCCTATATGGACAGGAAACAATTGGATCAGCACAAAGAAGTACAAATGTAGAAGAAATGAAGAATAATTTTTATACCATTGAAAATGGTAAATATTGCCAAAAATTATTTGATCTTTTCGGTAAAGAAAGAGTTGAAGATGAATTAGAACAATTTTTATCATTGGATTTTTTTCCTAGATATGGTGGTGGAATAGGATTGACAAGATTAGCACGAGCCTATGAACTATTACAAAAAGAATTACAACTAAATTAAAAATAGGGGAAAATCCCCTATTTTTAATTTATATATAGTTAATATGAAAAACTTATCAAATTATAACGAATTTTCTTTGAAAGAATCTATATTATATCTTTCACCCAATCTAAAAAATAAATTAAAAAAAATAGATAACCCAATATCAAATGATATATTGGGTGTTGAAGGTGTTGATATAAAAGATGATGTTACATTTTTGGATTTTGAAAATGATGGATATTTTTCTTTTTCAAAAATGAAAAATATTAAAAACATAGCATCTAATATGGATGAAAATGATTTAATAGAAACTCCAATGGTTTCTATAGCTGACCAATATTATAAATCAGGTTCTGAAATATGGAAAAAATCAAGAAATCCAATAAAAGTTGGTAGATTAATAAATTTATTGTTTCCAAATAAATATAAACCAAATGATATTGAAGTTTTTACTAATCAATATAAATCAATTGGTGAATTTGAAGAAGAATCAATAATTGTTGTTGATGGTGAAGATATAAAATATTGGTATGATCAAGATAATTATTATATTAATCCGAATACTGGTAAAGTAGAAGGTACACTTGCCAATTCTTGTATGAGATATAAAAATTGCCAACGGTATTTTGAAATCTATATTAAAAATCCTGAAGTTTGTAAGTTGGTATGTGTTATTGATAATAATGAAAATAAATTAAAAGCAAGAGCTTTGTTATGGAAAACAAATCAATCAGAAAAATGGCTTTTAGACAGAATTTATTATGTTTCTGATGAATATAGTACCATATTGCAAAATTATGCAGTAGATAATAATTATGATTATGTGGGTAAAACATGGGGATATAAAAGTGTATCTATTAAAGATATTAGTTATGAATATTACCCATATATGGACACTTTTTTAAGATATGATAATAATGGCTTATTAGATAATTCAGAAGACAAAGAAGATGGATATTATAAATTACAAAGCACTGGTGGTGAATATGAAGAAATGAATAGAAGGGTTTGGTCAGAGTATGAAGATGAATATATTGAAGACGACGAAGTTGTTTGGTCAGAACATCTTAATAGTTATTTATCTAGAAATAGATCAGTCTTTCTCATTTCAAGTAGAGATTCTGATTGGTATCCAACTGATTCTGATGACATAGTTCATACATATAATGGTTATATGCACATTGATGATGCTTGTTGGTCTGATTATGAAGATGATTATATTAATGTGGGTGATGCCGTTAGAATGATTTCTGATATTTATATTAATGGGAATTGTCCACAAGATTATGGTCAGTCTTATGTAAGTGATAGTAATTCTGATTTTATAGCATTTCATAAAATAGTTAATAGTCAATATTTCATTGACCATAAAAAAAATTGGGATGATTATGATGGTGTTTGCAATGACCTTGTTACAAGAAATTCACAATATAAATATATCATTAAAATGTTTGCAATACCAGTATATGGAACAATTGATTATTCAACTGAATTTTTATCAGAAATTGATTCCTTAGTATTAAATGTTAATATTGATAAGTCAGAAAGTAGAATAATTGATGTAGTAACATATCATAATAATTTGGGTGAACAAAAAGTAGAACAATTATTAGAAATATATAATTCTTTAGAAGATAATGGACAAATAACAGATGAACAGATAAAAAGAAGAAACCAATTGGTAGATTTTGAAATAAAATAAAAAAAGAGGCATTAGCCTCTTTTTTTATTTTATTTATGTTTTAATATAATTATTTATGTGCTATTAAACATCTTAGATCTTTGTTATAATAAAGCATTTCATCTTTTGCTAATCCTTTGGATCCACCTGAATACATAATAAGTGCCATATACCAGGATTCTTTTTCATTTAATCCCTTATTACAATATATATCAAATGCATATTTTAAAACATAAGCACCAACTTTAATATTGTTTATTTCATTATGTCCATTTTTAATATTGAGCATCTTAGAAAAAATATCAAATGTTGATGGTAATACCTGACAATAACCAAATGCCCCTGTTCCTTGTGTGTTTTCTATAAATTCAAATCCTGATTCATGATCAATCAATCTGAAAAATATAGAATATGGTATGTCATATTTTTCTATTTCATCAATTATCGTGAAAAATATTTCATCTGATAATTTGGACAATCCTTTTGGATTTTTTAATTGGCAAGTGTTTATTATCCTATATTCCAAATAATCCCTAAATTCTGTTTGTTTTTTAAAAGATACTAAATCATTGTGTTTTTTATCCAATTTCCCTTTTGTGATATGTAATTCATCCCTTAGACTATTTACAATATTTTCATTGTGATATACATAATTGCTAAATAATAGTATACTTGTTATCCAAATAACAATTGAAATTAATTTTCTTGATTTTAACATAATTAATAATTTTTTTTACCTCAATTCCACAAATTCATTTATATCAACTAATATATGTGAACAGTTTCCCATTAAGGTTGTGTCGCTTCTATGGAAATGTCCATAAAAGTGTTTTGTAATATTATTATTACTTTTTAATTCATTAAAAATTTTACTCATTAAAGCTCTTTCTTCTTTCAACTCACTAATAAGATTGCTATCATTATCAGCAAAACTTTCAACAAATCTACCAACACCAAATTTATTATCTGGCGTACACCAATCTGGAGCAGTGTGTGTTATTAATACATCAATATTTCTTACATCTTTAATTAAATCTTCATTATACACAACTTTTTCAGTTATCCAATAACATCTGTTTTCAATTCCATATCTTATATTAGATGTGTTTTCTAATATTCTGGATTTTCTATCTATGGATATTGCACCACCAATTAAAAGAATATTGATTTCATCTAATTTTAATACAGTATAATCAGGAACTAACTCTAAATTGCTAAATTTAACACTACCATCAAAAAAAGATGGATTGTCGTGATTTCCCCTTATTGCATACATTATTATTTTAGCGTTTTTTAGAAAAGTATTAAAACTATCAAGAATATCCATATCCTTTTCATAAGAATTAAAACCTATTCCAAAATCACCAACCTGAATAATATAACAATCACTTATTTTATACCTGTTAATATAAGTCTTTATATAATTGAAGTTTCCATGTATGTCACCTAATACTAATATCATAACGTCTGTTTTTTATATATTAAAAAATGCTATTTCCCTATATACAACAAGAAGATGTATTTTTTAGTTCAAAAAAATAACATCACTTTTATGTGATGTTATTTTTATTTTAACACATATACATCTTCATAAGTTTGTATGTTTCCTAAATGTCTATTACCATACCAACTACCATTTCCCTTACAAGCTTTCCTTTTTTTCATTGCTTTATTTCCACAAGAAGATAATAATATTGTAATTATTGCTAAGTAAATTATATTTTTCATATTTAATATTTATAAGATTTAATATATATATGAAAATAAATATAAAAGTTTAATATGAAAAATATAAAAACGTTTGAACAGTTTAAAAATGAAGAAGTTTCTTGGAAAAATATGTTAACAGGTGCTGCGCTTGGTGCTGGTTTAGCATTTGGAACACCTAAAGCAACTGGTCAAGAAGTAAATCCAATTGAAGTAAGTGGATCATATGGTGTTGATGATATAGAAAATGCTGAAGGCAATCCAATAAAAGATAAAGAACTATTAAATAAGTTTAGAGATTTATTAAACGATGATAGATTGGAAGAAAGTGGAAGTTATGTATTAGTTGATGCTATGGAACTTAAAGATGATTATAGTAATATCTATGCAATTAAAGTAAGAAAACAAAATGTTGGACCTGGTCAAGGTGAATTTACAGCATATATAAACAAAGAAGATTTTGATAAATATCTACAAACAAATGTAATTGATCCAATGATAACTTATCAATTTAAAGAAATTAAACCAATTCCAGATCAAAAAAAATTCGGATTATAATAAAAGACAACCAATATATTGGTTGTCTTTTATTTTATGCAAAAGTATTTAACCTTTTCATAAATATTTCCTTTGCTTTTGCTGAAATATATTTGTTTACTTCTTTTGGTTCCAAACCATTATTTATCATAGTATCAGTTTCTTCTTTTATTACATCATTTGTAACCCAACGAAGAACATCACCCATTTTTTTGATATCCAATGGTGTATTATTTGGAAAAATGTTTTCAATAGCCTGATTAACTCTATTTTCTGTTACTGCATATTCAATAAATTCATTTATTGATTCCAACTTTTCAACATCAACTGAAACAATTTTCTTACTGTTTGAAACTGAATGTAATTCACCTTTAGATTTAAATCTATGAACAATACCATCTACTTCACAAGAAAATACAATTCCTTCTCCAACACCACTTATACCAAATTCTTTAGACACAGGACATTCTTTTTCAACTTCCATAGTCAATTCAATAATGTGATCTTCAATCAATTTTGGATTATTAAAATCTATATCAACACTAAATGTTTTATAATCTAATATATTATAAATCCTTGATTCTGGCATACTTAAACCACTATGATCAACCCAATAAGCGTTAGGTTTATTCAAACCTTTTTCACCATTCTCAACATCTTCATCAACTGAATTAAAAGGTGAAATTTTAACACCAAAAATAAACATAGATTTTGGCATTTCATTTACTGCTACGTTCTTTTGGATGCCTTTTCCTGCCCATTCACCATAAATAGAAATTGTATTAGTATCCAAATCTATATTTTCTCTTTTTGTAATAATATCAACCAAAGATTTAAAGTTTTCTTTATTTGCTTCAACAAAAAAAGCAAATCCTGCGTTATCTTTAATTGGTGTAATTATATTTTCTCTTGACTGCGCCCACATACCAAAAATGTTGTTATAACTAACACAAGAATTCGTACCATGTAGTTTTACAGTACCTTTAAAAGTTAAAGTTGGTTTTGGCATTGATGTATCATAAATAGCATCACCATTTTCATCAAGACCAACAAAATTATAACGTTTATTAATATTGAACACAATAGATCTAAATGGTTCAATACTTGGAAAAGCAATTAATTTTTTCATATTTTTATTTAATTTTAATTTATACAAACAGCATTAGTGTCATTTTCATCCAATTCTTCATAATTTTCAACATCAACGAAATCATTTTCACTTTGATTAAAACATCCTTTACTTGGTGTGCAATGAATTGATTCAAATCCATTTCCTTCCGAATCTTTTGCGTAAACAACAACCATATCAAGTGTTTCAGGATTCTCCTTTGCGAATTCGTTTAGATTTTCTATATATTCTCTTAATTTCATAATTAGTTTTATTTTTTGTTTGTACAAGAATTTTAATTTTTTTACCACTATTCCTACTTTACTACAATCACAATTACTTTTTCATCATTTACCCATTGTTCAGCTACGCTTTTCAATGAAGATGCGGCTGTTACTGTAATATTTTCAAAACTTCCACAATATATTGCATTAGGTTCAGAAACACAAACATTCAAATCGCCATCAGTGTTTTTTATTTCTTCAAGTTCTGTGATTAATTCAGATATTTTCATAATTTATTGTTTTTTTTTGTTAGTTAACAATACATAAACAAAACATCTTAACTTTTAGTTCCCAAAAAAATCCATTTTTGTTCACCACAATCATATATTCTATTTATTCCAAGACTATCCATTATTCCAAATTCAGTCATATTTTTATCATAGCCCAATCTAACTAATTTATCCTTTCTATAGTTAAATCTATGTTTTCTAATACCATCTATTATATAATAATATCCAGGAATTGATAGATACTTAAATCTAAATCCAAGTTTTTCATATAAATTTCCATCTGACCTACTGTTATCACAAAAACTTGTAATTTCTTCAAAAACATAATTATCTATAAAGTGTTTAAATAATTTTGATGCACCACCAATTACAACATTATTAATTTTATTACAAAATCTTAATAATTCCCATTTATTTTCAGTATTTTTTGAACCTAATGAATTTCTTAATGCACCAAAAGTCATTAAACTAACCAATTCATCATTATAATATAAACCTATTTTTATTTTAGAACCAACAAATCCTTGTAAATGATTTTTAGTTAAGAACTCCCTTACACTTTTATTATCAACTTCTTTTATTATACATTTTCTTGCATATATTTTATCTTTAATAGAACCTATTTTATTTAAAATTATTGATTTTACTATATCGTTTTTATATAACCAATCATCTTCCCATATATGTACTATTTTAATTCCAATATCTTTATACTCATTTGTTTTTTCAAGGTGATAGTTATTTTCCTTTAATGCATTAGAGTGCCAATATAATCCATTAAATTCAAATGCTAATTTTAATTCTGGTAGATAAATATCCAATTCTTTTTTGGTTATTCTTTCTTTATGTAATATTTCACCACTATAATTATCTTTTATAAAGTCTAATAAATCTAATTCCATCTTAGAAGTTCCTGATGATATTGGATTACATATTAGACATATTTCGCTGTTTATATTTGTTCTATTAACTAATGATTGTCTACTTATATCAAAATCACTATTGCATTTATTACATTTTAATTGAATATAAGAATCTGTCAAATTTAAATTTTGTTTTCTATCAATATAAATAATATCATTTGGTAATTTATTTAATATCTTATTAGTTATATTTTTCTTGTAGTTATAAATTCTTTTTTTTACTATTTCTTTATCCATAAAGTGATGTTCAACACCATATTTTTCTAAAGATTTTTCTTTTATCTTATCAAGCCTATATTCTATAAAATTTTCATATGATCCAAATTTTTTAATAATTGTCTTTTTCTTTAATTTATCTATTTCCTCTTTTTCATCAAGTGTTTTAGATTTATTTTTTAAAGATTTATCCCTTATTATATCATCTCTATTCGGATTATTCTGCCAAGATTCCAATGATTTTTTCTTTATAACGTCACTTTGTTGAGCAAATTCAACACCCCAATTATCAATCATTGATTGTTTAACCTTTTCTTTTATATCAAGATTTTTCATATAATGTTGACCATTCCATTTTTCTAAAATGTCATTTTGTTCTTTTTCAATTATTTCTTTAGATTTCTTTGGATTATCAACACCATATTTTTCTAAACAAGTTTCTTTTCTACTATTAACATAACATTCTTTTCTACCACAAGACTTTCTATATCCATTTTTAAAACCAATGAAACTTAAATGTTCACCACAATTACATAATTGTAATTCCGAATTATTCAATAAATACCATATTTTTTCAGGTATAGTTCTATCAACTATTTCAATTGGAATAGAATTATTAAGATAATCCAAGTATTCCTTGTTTTTATTATTATTTAAGAAAGAAACAAATGATCCTATATTTTTAGATTTATTTAAAAAATAATCATACATAACTATACTTTTATTGTTATATATAAAAAGTTGGTGGTTTGTTTTTGAAAATATGTTTTTGAAAATTAATATATAATAAAAATTATACTAAATAATGTATCAATTATCAATGACAGAATTTATAGATTTTATCCAATCTGATGTTACAGTTGGTGGTGCTTTACCAAAAAATCTACCAGACCAATCAATTCAACAGTTTGTTGAAACAAGAGCAGCTAAATGGTTTTATCAAAATTATCAATATGCCGTTAGTAAGATGTATTATTTAGTTAATAAAGATGCTTTTAACACAGATGAATATACAAAATATAAACATATTGAATTACCATGTGAAATACAATCAATTAGTTGGATTTATAAAATTATGAATACAAGTTTACTTCAATTGGGAATCAATGTTCCAAACCTTTCTGTTAATATGGGTGTGACAAATCAACCATATTTATCATCATATGTCACTACAATTGGTGAATTAGGTGTATATAAAACTGTTATAGACTCAATGGCTGATATGTTAAATCAGATGAATTTATATACAACTAAATTTCATTACAATCAATTGACTCATAGATTAAACATATTAACAAACTCCCAATATAATTTGATTCTAGAAGCATATGTAAATATACCTTTAGAAAATTTATTAGCGGATCATTATTTCATAAAATATGTAACTGGATGGGCTAAGATGCAGCAAGGAAGAATGTTGGGGCAATTTAGTTTCACTCTCCCAGGTGGTGTTACCTACAATGCAGCAGATTTAGTTTCTGATGGCAAAGAAGAAATGCTTAAAGTTGAAGAAGAAATAAAGGCAATGAGTAACTCATCTTGGTTCATACTTGTCAAGAGATAATCAAGTAAATAATAATATGTCAGCTAAATCAGAAAAACAATTAAAACTTATTTATACTATAAGAAATAAGTATAAAAATAAAAAACACACACCTATTAAATGGCAATGGGTTTGGGGTGAAGAATGGGGTCATATGGAAGAAAATAAAATAATAGGATTTACTGATTATCTAATTAAAGAAAAGATAAAGGAATTAGTGGATTTATATAGTAGAATTGATGAATCAAGTAATAATTCTTTTTATAAAAAATTAGCTGATTTAGTTAAATCGTTATCTAAGATGGGTAATAATAAGATGATTAATAGATTAAAATCTATTATGTCAATATTAAAATGGAATAAAAAAGTTTCTATTTTTCTATGTGGTTTATTGATGTTTGGTTGTGGATTTTCATATAATCAGATATCAGATATATTTGGTGATGATACCGAAGAAATTGTCACACAATCTAAAACAGTTGATTATGAAAAAATGGTTGATGAATATTATGGTAAGGATTTAGAAAAGGATCCAAATTATCATACTTATAAAATGATGTCACATACTGATCAAAATTTAAATGATGTAATTGAAAAGGATTCAATCTTAGCAAAATCGAAAGAATCTACAAAAAAGATAGATAAAGATGTAAAAGAGTTTAAAAATATTCAATATGATGAAACAAAGAAACTTGGGAAAAAGATAAAGGGTTTACCTATTAATTTTGATATTGTTCCAGGTAGTGATAATGTGTTTAGGTCAAATCAACCTAAATTAGACCAATTAAGGAATTTGTTGGAAACATATGATATAGATGTTGTTATAAGAATGAATGCAGAAGAAAAGACTGGTGTTACAATTGAACAAGAAAAGGAATTAGTTGAAAGTATGGGTAAGAAATTCTTATTTATAAATGCGCATGAAGGTTATGTTAAGGGAAAAGGTTATGTTAAATCATTAGATAAGATACAACCATATTTACGTAAAGGAAAGGTATTAATTCATTGTACACAAGGTGCAGATAGAACTGGTTATCAGATAGGTAAATTTATTCAAGATAATTTAAAATGGAATAGAAAAAAGTTGTGGGATTATACAGTAAGGTATAATAGTTGGGAATTATATATCGCTAAGAATAAGAATCCAGAATATATAAAATATATGGAAGCATTTTATCCTTGGGAAAAATGGATTAGAGATAATAAATAATAAAATAAAAAATTATGAAACACTTAAAACTATTTGAAAACTTCAATAATGAAAAAGATATTATAAAAATAGCAGATTTAATAAATGGTTTAGATTTGGATTTGGCTATAATTTTATGTGATTCACAAAATATTGATATAAGACAAGCTGTAAGATATTTAATAGAATCAATTAAGATTAATGATGTTAATGTTGCTAAAGAATATAGAAATAAAGCAAAATCACTTGGGGAAAATTACGCAGAAGTATTATTTAAAAGAAGAATTTATGATATTGATATTGATGTTTATGTAACTAAGGATATTTCTTATGAGCAAGATGCAAATTATGATGAAGATACAGTAATATATTTTGTCCATTTTGAATATAATGGAGAAATCAATGGCGAATATGAATTTTCAACTGATGATACTTATGATATTATTGTAAATTACAATAAATTTATTGAAAAGTATATATATCCAGATTTTATGTTTTTTATAGAATACAAAAAAGAAGATTTATAAAATATATGAAATACTTAAAACTTTTTGAAAACTTTAGTATGTCACATATACGTGAAATATGTGAATATTATGATATTACAGACTATTCAATAAATCCTGATGGTTCTATTGATGTAATTGGTAATGTTAATTTTTCAAATGGTAGACTAACTGAAATACCAATAAAATTTAATAAAGTAGATGGTAATTTTAATTTTTCAAATAATAGATTAACTACTTTGGAAGGTTGTCCAAAAGAAGTTAGTGGCTATTTTAACGTTTTTAAAAATAGCTTAACTACTTTAGAAGGTTGTCCAAAATACATTGGAAGTCATTTTTCGTGTAATCATAATAATTTAACATCCTTAGAAAATGGACCAAAATTTGTTGGTGAAACTTTTAATTGTTCAAATAACAATATTAAAAGTTTAAAAGGATTTGAAACTATTTTAAATGGATCTTTTGTTATTTCTAATAATAACTTAGAAAGCCTTGTTGATTGTCCAAATATAAGAGGTTCTCTTCATATACAAGAAAATAAACTAACTACGTTAGAAGGACTTCCAGAAGTTCATAAAGGTATACTTTGTTTTGGAAATCCAATATATGAAATATTTTCTTTGTTTTATAATGATATTAAGATTTATTTAGATTATCAAGAAACATATAATTTTGTTAGAAAGGATTGTAGAGTAGTTAAATATTTATTAGAAGAAGTTATAAAAGATTATAATGAATATTATAATAAATCAGTAGAATTACCAAAAAAAATTATAGGATATACTTATATATGAAATACTTAAAACTTTTTGAAAACTTCAATCTAAATGAAGATATTATAAAAATAGCTAATCTAATAAATGGTTTAGATTTAGATTTGGCTATAATACTAAGCGAAACGCAAAATATTAATATGGATGATGTCATAGACTATTTGATAAGTCTTGTTTTAATACCTGATAGTAAATATCAAGAATTTTGTGATTTTTTAGAAGAAATTACATATGCAGATGATGCAAAAACTTTATATGAAGCTAAAGTTTATAATTTAGATATAGAAATAACCGCAATTAGAGAATCATATGAAGATGATTCATTGGACTTTGACGATGAAGATGATTCATTGGACTTTGATGCAGAAGACTTTTGTATTGAAATAAGAATTAGTTCACCCGAAATATATTATGAAACTCTATTATATCCAAGAAATATTTCTACTGGTGTTAAAGATATAATATCTTTATTTAATGAAGTAGTAACTGATATTATTTCAAAAGCTATGAATGAAATCATTGAAAAAAGAAAAGAATCCTTAGAATATTAATCTAAGGATTCTTTTTTATTTAGTTAAAAACCATTCAACACTATTAAGACATTCTAAATCTTTTCCGCCACCATATGAAATAGAACTCTGTAAACATTCTTCTAAATAAACCAATTCTTCTAAAATTGTTTTATCTTTTAGTTCTATTAAATTTCTTTCACCTTCAATCCTATTCTTTTTACCTGATTGAAATGCAGAAGCACTACCCCAATATTCTTTGTATTTTTTACCATCAGAGGCATTTATTACACAACCAGGGGAATCTTTAAACCCAGATAACATACCACCAACCATAACCATTGAAGCACCTAAAACAATAGATTTTGAGATATCACCTGGTTCTCTTATTCCACCATCTGCTATTATTGGCAATTTAGAAGCAATTGCACATTCATATATTGTTGCTGCTTGGCAATTTCTACTACCATATCCAGTTGCCGGATAAGTCGTACAAGAAAATCCTGGAGCCACACCAACTTTCAGGGCATCTGCTCCCCAATTTGTAAGGTCTTCAACTGCTTCAACTGTTGATATATTACCTGCTATTTTGAATGTATTTGGTAATTTATCATTTAGATAAGCCAACATCTTTTCCATTTTTATAGAATGTCCGTGTGCAATATCAATAGTTACATAGTCAAGATTAAGATTATTTGATAAAATATCATCAATTAATTGATAAGAATCTTCATTTACTCCAATTGATATAGATGATATTAGATTAAGACTATTCATTTTTTTAATAAATTGTAATTGATTTACATCAAATCTATGTAATATATAGAAATAACCATTTTTTGCTAATTCAATAGCTAATTCTTCATTTATAACACATTCCATATTAGCAGGTACGACTGGGATATTAAATATGTGTTTTCCAAATTTAGTAGATGTGTTACATTCTGAACGAGAATCAACAATACATTTTTTTGGTTTTAGATTTATGGTATTAAAATCAAATTTTTTCATTTTTTAGTAGAATGAATATTTTTTATCACTATCAATAATACAATAATTGTTTATTGGATATAAATTAATAACTTCTGAATTCTCATCAACAACACATCTCATAGAACCATCTATTAAGTCATTTTGAATTTTAACAGTCATATTATTCAATCCTTTAAATACTGTGAAAAGGGAATCATTTATATCTATTTTAAGATATGATTTCTTTCCAATTAATTTACCATTGTTGTTTTGTTCAAAATAAGATTGAAGAATTACATTTTCCAATTCTTCTGTTTGTTTAAAGTCAATTTTAAGTTCGTACTTCATTTTTAAGTAGTTTGTTTAATAATTAATTAATTTACCAATGTTATATTTAAGATTTTTCTAAAGTTTAAAAAAAAATGAAAACTCAGAGTAGCGAATTCTGAGTTTTCTATAGACACCTGTGTTTCGGTGTAACTATAATGGTCCTAAGCCATTTTAATCTTTATTTGGTATCCAAAGTTCTTTATCATCTTTATTTGGTATCCAATATTCTTTATGTTCCCAAATAATATTTTTTCTATATTCATTTATAAGATTTTCAATCTTATCTTTTTTCCAAAATTGCCACCATTTTTTATTGGTTATTTTTTCAATTGGAATTATATAAACTATTATATAATCATTTAATTCTGTGAAATCTACTTTTGTTAAATTATCATTTTCTATTTTATATAGAAATCCATCTATTATTCTAAAGACCTTATTATCTAATTCATCATAGTATATATTGTCAATTAATTTTAATTTTTCCATATTTATTATATTTATAAATTTAATAAAGTTTATTTTAAAAAATAATTATATTTTTCATATGTCATTATTATAGAACTTAAACTCATTATTACTTTCTTAGTTTCTAATTTATTTAGTTTATTATCATTTATTTTATTTACAATTAAAGATGGTCTATATTCTTCAATATCTTCTTTAATTACATCCCTTAATCCATTTTCTGTTTTTGAAACCATTACTTCCAGAATAGAATTTAATTCATCAATTACTTTTAATGTATCAAAATCATTATTATAATAACTTATTTGATCATATCTTGTTATTTCTTCGTTTATAAATTTATCACCTTGTGATTTATAGCCAACTAAATGCTGAATTAATAATCTTATCTTTTTAAATCTTGTTTGATCTATATCTTGTGCATATAATGTTTCATTTATATAATAAAAATTTTTAATTAAAATACCATCTTCTTTTAATTTTTCTTTTAATTTTTCTATTATGGTTTCATAATTTCTTTTTGTTTGTTTTGAACATATAATATAAATATCTTCAACTTTATTTTTTAAGTCTAAAATTGTATTAAAATTTAATTCAAAGTCCATTTCATCAATTATACTTTTATTGTAAAATTCTTGTAATGATATAGCTAAATTACCAAAGTTAGCTTTATATGTTTTAGCTTTAATTTTAATTTTATTATATAAATCTGTTGGTAGCCAAAATGTCCTACCATTAAACTCCATTTTATTATTTTGTTTTCTATAAATTCCATTTTCAATTAAATTGAAATCTGATTTGGATATTTTCATAATAGGTATAGTTGGATTATCTTTATCAACAATCCAAGCCTTATTATTAATTTCTATTAAAGAATCTATATCAAAGAAATGTGCTTTATTCATATTGTATATATTAAAAAAACCAACTAAATATTAGTTGGTTTTTAACTTTTATTTTATTTCTGAAACTTTTGCGATTATTTCACTTTTTTTCTTTTTAATATCAGCGTTTCCATCATCAGTTTTTCCAAAACTATATTCATCCCCATCTATTTCTTCAATAGACTTAACTGCAACTGTTTCGGTATCATCTTTTTTAGTTTTTGCTATATTTCTTTTTTCATCATCACTTAGTTTATCCCAATCATCTTTAGTCTTATCTTTTCTAAGATAAATAACATAATCGCCTATTTCAAATTTTCCTTCTTGTTTAGTTTTTAAAATATTATTTAATTTTGCTTGTAATTGTTTATTTGCTTTATCTCTAGCTTCAATAACTTTTGGTAATACAGATTTATCACCAGCATCTTCAAGTGCTTTAATTTTTGCGTTTAAAACAT
>ENA-OSIY01000787-OSIY01000787.1-marine-metagenome-genome-assembly--contig:-NODE-787-length-17383-cov-14.584075_pt1 | contig 17383 bp, 18 predicted proteins | sample MGYA00237884_ERZ534233 | MGnify/ENA primary metagenome ERZ534233 (study PRJEB26412, sample SAMN06343840) | marine metagenome | isolation source: estuarine water | place: USA: Columbia River Estuary... | reverse complement strand
ATTATTACAAAGGATTGTGCAGACCATCCAGAGAAATATTCTACAGTTGATTGGTAAGGAAGAAAATCTATGTGGTACAGATTAGCAATTGTTACAGATGATCTTGACATGGCAAAAGTTAACGAGTATATGAGTATACTTCGAGCTTCGCCTAAACCTAGAATTAAATTTCGTGACTTGCTTACAAGTATAGGTGATATGAGTCCTGACCGTGCTGCTTTACAAGCAGCTTGGCAAAGCATAAATAATGAATCTGGCAGTAATCCAACTCCAAAACCGCCTTCACCTCCAAAACCTAACCCAAATCCAGCACCAGCACCAAACACAACAGTTAAAGATTTAATACCATTAGATCAATTAGAAAAAAGAGATTCTAATGAAGGCCCATCAGATTTAATCGTTAGACCGCCTGGAGGAGAATTAGATCTCTATAAGCCCAAAAAAGAAGATGACGATCCTGAAAAACCTAAAAAAGATGATGGTGATTGTATTATTGAAGAAGAAGTATTTATTCAAAATCTCTTAACTGGATTAACTGGTTATGCTCAAATTTATTTCAAGAAGAAAATTTTCACTATTTCTCAAGATACATATAGAGGAAATAGAAGTCTTTTAGCTCCAGTACAAACAGCATTAGGATTGACACCTCCTGGAAGATTAGATCCTAACACTCAAGCTTATGATCCTGCATCTGCTACAGGAAGTCCATTGGGTAATTTTGCTAGACGACCTGGCCCAATCAAAGATAGTAAAGGAAGAATTATGACCGATGCTTCCGGTGCTCCTTTAACAATGTCTGCCCCTACTAAAGATAAAACAGTTGTGTGGAATACTGCAGATGTTCAATCGATTATGAGTTCTTTAGAAAAGATTGCTCAAATGCCTGAATTACAAAAATATGGCGCTAAAGAAATTGCTAATATTTTAAGATATCCATTACTTCAAGTCAAAAATGAATATGAAAAAATTGATGAAGAAAAAGAAAAAATTGATGAAAGTATTAAAGAGATAACAGATAAAATTGGTGAGCTTTATGAAAAAATGCGTGAAAATCATTATGAGTATCAACAAATAGAAATATTAAAAAATGATGTGTCTAAGCCTAAGACACCTGCTGAACTTTTATCATTAGAAGCTAAACAAAGAAAAATATATGAAGATAGTAGTAGATTAGGACCATTGGAATTAAAATATAAAGAAAATATTATTAAATTAAATTCTAAAAAAACTAAGTTAGATAATATAAAGCCAGAAGTAGAAGTTGTGCCTTTTAAAGATTTTTACAAGCTAACAGAACTATCAAGATATTATATATATAAAGGCTCTCAACTTAATGGGGTCTTTTGTACATTAGAAACACAATTGATCAAAACTTTGGACAACACATTAAATACTCTTGGAAAAATGGAAAAGAACAAAAGACTCAAAGATATTTATGAAAATGCTAGAGGCAAAAAATAATGGACAGAACAGCTGAATTAATTAAAATTGACAATATGTTGCATGAATTGGAAACAAAGATTGCTCAAAATCAGTCTACAGCAGATCTTCAAAGAGTATTGCAAATTAAAGATCCAACAGCGCTTAAGACAGAGTTAGCTAAATTTGATCCAGCAGTTTTGCAATCATTATTAGATGAAATTAATAAAATTGAAATGCCAAATACATTAACAGAGAAGCAAAAGACTGTTGTTTCTCAATTAGAGCAAATTTTTGAAGCCACTCATATTCCTGATCTTATTGGCAAACTTCTTCCTAAGATTCAAGGTTTGCAGAATATAGGCTGGATTGCAGACTTTGCTGCTAGAGCCGGAGTTGCTGTTAATGCTGCTCAAAAGATGAATACTCCCACTCCTAAGGAACTTCAAAAGAAAATGAAGGGCGACCCAATTTATGGAGGTAATGCTGATGTTAAATTTACAGGCACAACTCCTACATTTGGCGGATTAACTAAAGGCCCTAATTTTGGTGATATTCCAATGGCTCAGTATGTTCCAAAGCATACAGGTTATGGACATTCTGGAGGTCTTAAGAAACTTAATGACACAACTGAAGACAATGTTAAAATTGCTCAGGCAGAAGTACAAGTTCCAGATTTTAAGCCTTTATGGGAAATGGTCTATAATACTATCAACAGCAAAGATTACACAGATCAGCAGAAAGCATCAATGTTGAATCAACAATTACAGGAGACAGCTAATAAATATGGAATTCCCCTCAAATAATATTAAAAAGGCTAAACAATTAGATCTTAAAGGCCAATTCCATGCTGCTGACAAGATTGATAGCCAACTAATTAAAACTGCACAAAATTATGGTGTTGGTGGATATATTATGGATCCTAACAATATTGGTGGATCTTTAAATACATATCTAGGTGGACAAGCTGGTAGAGGAAATTTAGGTTTAAATCCTTACCAAGGTTCTTATATTGATCCTACAGGCAACACTCCTAAAACTCCTGATGAATTTTTCTATACAGCAGGAGATACAAGAACTATTTCAACTTTAGATGCTGACCAAAGACAGAATTTACTTGACCAACAAAATAGAAAAATTCTTGAACAAGGCACAAGGTCTTTAGGTGGTTTTCCTGAATTTAGAAAAGCTAAGAATTTATATGATTTAGCTATTAGGTCCGGTGATCCAACAAAGATGCAAGAATTCTATAATGATTTAGCTACATTAATTAAAACTTCTGGAACAAATATTGCAGCAATTTTACCAGCTTTAGGAATTAGTCCATCTCAAATGGGTCTGATTACAACTGAACTAGCTAAAATTCCTTAAAAATTATCTTAAATTGTACAAATCTCCTAAAGCTAATTGTTTTGGGAGATTTTTTTATGTGTCCTTTGTATATTCAAGATAAGAAATTTTGCTTCGTGAAATTAACCTCTAATGAATTTATTGCATCCTCTTTGTTGCATAAATCATTACCTATGCTTAAAGAAAACTGGTCTAATGAATGTAATGGTGATTTAAATTTATGTTCATTCAAAGAAACAGTTCAAGAAGAAACAACACAAGAAGCGCCTAAAGAGCAACCTAAAGAAGAACCTAAAGAAGAACCAAAGACAATCACAGGCACAAAAGTTTCAATTCACAGACATACTAATCCTTATGCTGTGAAGTCTGATTTTATTTATTACCCAACAAATTCTATTCTTACTATCGATGATCAACTTTTAAATAATCTTTCTAAAAATAAGGTCCAAGAAGAATGTGATAGGTTGAAAAAGCCTTATAAGATGGGAAATATCTATATCACTTCAAATGGTGGTGAAAATTCTCTAGTGAAGACAAAAAATATCATTCATGGAGTTGTATCGGGTGAATCTAGACTTGTAAATGAAGAAGATATTAGATCCAGTACAAGAAAAGCCCTATTACATGCAAGCTTAAATGGTGCTCAAAGTATTGTAATGATTCCAGCTGATTGTGGCACTCATGATATTTACGATACAGCTAGAGTTCAATTGTCTGCTGTAAAAACATTCTTGCAATCCAATGACATATTAAGCATTAAAAACATCTACTTTGTAATGGAAGACGAGGAATCTTATAAGACTTTTCAAGAATATTATAAACGCATATTTCTTTCCTAGGTATCAAAAATGAGTCAACAATTGCAAAATAATATACTTGAAGCTTTCTTAGATAGTTTTAACCAGCCTATGTGGATTATCGATATTACTGGAAAACTTTTAATGATGAACGAAGCTGCCAGACAGTACGCCAGTCAAGGTTTTAATATATTATCAAGATTCAACCCTAAAAATTGCAATCATTTAAAGTTTACAAGTTTTTCAGGTAAGAAATATTTAATAGAATCTAAAGATATCAACCATGGAACTAATTGTTTTGTAGTTTCATTAGAAGAACAAGAAAATTCTCTTAAAGCACTTAAAGAATCAACATCACGACTAAAGAAAGTTCTGAGTAGTGTTTAAATGGATCAAGAAAGTAATAGAAGCATAGAAGACCTCAAGCATAAATTAGAGGCTCAAACAGAAGCTTACGTCGAATTTAACAATGCTTTAGTTAAAATCCTTGAGTTACAAAATCAACTTAAGACAGATTTACTAAATAATTCTAATCTTGAAATAACTGAAATTAGAAGTATTTTTGAAAAAGTATTGGTAATTTCAACCCTCTTAGATGTATATACTAAAAACAAAAATGGTATTGGTCAGGAATTAGACGAATACAACGCAGTTCTCTCAAATTTTGGCGGAGAACTCAACGATTTTAAGAATGATTTACAAGCTATAATCAATTCACAAGCTCTTAACTCTGAAATAGATAAATTCATGAGAAAATTAGGAGAAGTAAATTCATCTGTTAAGAATGAAACTTCTTCTGTTAAATCTGAAATATCTAATCTTAAAAGCGAACAATCTACAAATATTAAAAATTTCAGAGAAGCCACAGAAGCTAAATTAAATGAAATTGGTAAATCACAAGATAAGTTCTTCTTTAGAATCAATTTAATTTTTGCTGGCTGTAGCGGAGCTTTCATCTTGTATCAAATCTTATCTTCTATTGGTATGATCCACTTTGGCAAATGAATATAAACATTATCGGTGATTGCAAAGACTCTAAAACACTTAAAGATATAGTTAATAAATTTCAAGTTTATGATGATTTTAAAGCTATGTCTGATGATTCAATAGATGTTTTAGTGTCTCAAGAACCAAAAGAATACGCTCACGTTTGGTATACAGAGAAGTTAAGCCTAAAAGTTAACTATATTGAGCATTATTCTAAAATTAGGAAACAATATAACTACAGATATTTAGTAGTGAAAAATGTAGAAGATTTAGGGCCAATTAAGAACCATATAATTTTTTATGGTAATCGAATTATGCACTTTTCAAATGAGAGTGAACTTAACTTGGCATTTATAGATTTACTGGGTAGCATAGAAGAATTATGAGCAGAGGTATTTCTTCATCAATATGTTACGAATGTTTTGACAGATTTTTTATAAATTCTGACGAAGTATTGGTTCCCAGTAATATGACAAGGTTATCAAAAAATAATACAAACCCTGTTAATTGGGCAGATTGGGTACAACATTATACCACCCACTGCCCAAAATGTAGACTAAACAAAATTCCTGAAAGTTGTTTAAACGATTTAGCTAGATATACTTCTAGGCTTCGTTAACAATATTCATTAGGTATTTCATTAAAATTTGCTTGGAATCAGGTGTTAAATCACCATTCTCATCCATTTCAATCCTACCTTCTGAAAATAAATTAGCTACAGCACCCATAGCAATATCAGCACTAATGGAACTAATATCAGCTTTTTCAGGAGCAGGTTGAACGATAGCAGGAGGATTATCAGCTAAATTAAATACTTGAGCGGTCTTCTTATTCTTTTCCATTGTTATAAATCTTTTCAAAAAGGTAGTCTATATCACTATCGACAACAGATGATACCCGCATATTGTTCATAAAGCCAGATAATTCTTCAGTACATTTAGGGCATCTCCAAGGTTGATTAGACCCAAGAAGAATTCCTCTGCAATTTGGATGTGCTAAAGCTCCGCATTTAGAACAAGAACTTTTTACAACGGGATGAAGAATAGGCTGATTGCAAACACAGCATGGGATATTTTTATTAGTTTCTGGGATATAATTATTCATATGCTTTACAAATTGTTTAGTTAATGTTATACTAGATATTATTGTGTGGTTGTCAAAAAGACTTCCTTCGCTAAGAGAACATAGGAAAGGAGAATTAAAATGCATTTAATTCTAACACCGATTGTATTGCTCTGGACATTGTTTCAAGGCCCAATGCAACCAAATAAAAAAATTGAAGTGGTGAGTAAGCCAAAAGTTACACATTCAGCTTCAATAAATAAAGATAGAGAGAAAATCAAAGGCTTTATTAAAGCAGTACAGCCGAAATATTCTCAATCGAAAGTTAATATTATTACTGAAGCGGTATTCGCTGCAGCTAAAAAGTTTAAACTTGATCCGTATGTTATAGTTTCCACTGCATATGTTGAAAGTGAATTTAGGATGACTAGTAGACCTTGTATTGGAATGATGCAACTAGTTACGTCATCTATTAGGTATTATGATCCAAAGAGATTATATAATCCTAAGACAATTTATGGAAATATATTTATTGGATCTATAGAATTAGCTACTCATTTAAAGAAACACTCTAGGAATGGATTACCTAGCCGAACAGCTTATAGAAATATGTATAGATCTTATAATGGATCTTATATGAAAAATAGATATTCTGTAAGAACTATGCTTGTCCAAAATAGACTAAAGATTCTTTCAATAGAGACAATAAAGGCTAAACTCAAAAAAGGGCCTATCTGGAAATAGAAAAAGAGGGGAGAATTTCTCCCCTCTTTTTTAACATAGAAACTATTAAGATTAATAGCCTCTGTATTGTCCACTTGGGTATCTGGAGGTTGCACCACGGAGAGTACCCGATGCAGTTCTGATTCTTGTTAAGTCAGCAGTCAATCTGTTGAGCTCAAAGAGGTTCATTTCGAACTTTCTTTGGAGATTTTCAACAGTAAGAATGACAGAGTTTGCTGCTAATTCATCAGAGTTAGCAGAAAGTGTAGAAGCATACTCGGCCTCAAACAAGAGGAGAGCAGCATCAAGCTGACCAGTAATGTTAATAAAATCTTCCCAGATATGAGAAGGATTAACTCTAGTTGCAGTACCAACGACAGAGTCAGTTGGGTACTTAGCAGCAGAATTAAAAATATTAACTACAGGAAGTTGCTCGAATCTAAGTGGGTCTGTTGCAAGTGTGAAACCATTAAAAACGTTTCTTACAACAAAGACTCTGCCAGAATTGACAGTACCACCAGCAACAGCTGGAAGTCTAAAGTTGCTTGCAGCAATCCACTCAGAAGATGTGTCGAATGCAGTAACTCTGGTCCAAGCGCCAGCGTCAACAACGGTATAGAGACCATTTTGTGCTGGATTTGTTTGGTCCTTGACGAGGACAGTGTTGTTACCTGCTGCGGTAAGCGCTACACCGTCAACGGTTTGCGAGTTGGACAATGTGATGTTTGCAGTTGTAGCAGCATGAATTGTTGCTGGGGTTCCAACAGTTCCAGCAGCGACGAACGCTACCGAAAGGGCCTGAACGAACTTAAGCTCTCTTGCATCTGTTACGTTATTTACAGCTCTTACACCAGGTGCAACACCATTGATGAAAGATGATGGATAGTTTGGCATATATTTTACTCCTTGTTTCTCTTCGAAGAAAAAAACGGATCGAAAACCTTTAATAAATTTTTTCTTGTTTTCCTCAATTTTATTCTTAGTGAGGAATTTAAATACCTTTTTCTATGTGCATAGGATTTTCCCTTCACTCAATAGAAAAAAACAAGCAGATTGTACAAAAAGTAAAAGGTACAAAAATTACACATGCCAGATTTTTATATTGTTCCCCCTCGATTAATTCCTGGGAGTCTTCCATCCTCGTATCAAGTAGTAACAAGTTTAAATGGCCTTAAGGGCGATTTGTTTGTTTCTGCTAATACCCTTTCTGGCTTATCTTTAAGTATCACAAATAAAACCCTAAATCTTTCCATAACTTCTGATTTTTATGTTAAGAAAGCTGGAGATTCATTTTTAGGTAACTTAGATTTTTATCCTACAGCTGGCAAATATGGATTAAAAGTCTTAGCTTCCACTGCAGACCCAACAGAAAATGCAGAAGGAGCCTTATATTTCAATACCAACCTAAATCAATTAAAGGTGTATTCTGATGGTGCATGGTTACCTTTAGCACAATCTGGAGCCTTAGATATTACAACAGGAGATGGAAGATATCTTAAATTAGATGCTTCAAACGATCCTATCACTGGTGATTTAGATCTTGGCACTACAGTATTAAGAGTTGGAAATAAGACCGCTGACCCATTAACAGGTTTTTCAGGCCAAATCTATTACAATTCTGCTGCAAATATTCTTAAGTATTACAATGGATCTGCCTGGGCTGTTATTGGTGCAGGAGGTGGTTCTACAACATTAAATCCTGGCATCGGAATTACTCTTACACCAAATCCAATTACTGCAGCTGGAACAATTGCAGTAGATGAATCTTATAATTTTAACTGGACCGGCGCTCATACACATACACAAGCTATTTCTTTCGCAGCTTCACAAACATTTAATATCACTGGACTTACAATTGCATCCCAAGCTACAGGAGACCTTATTTATAGATCTGCTGGAGGATGGACGAGAAGAGCTATTGGCAATGAGGGAGAGGTATTAAAAGTTACATCAGGAGTTCCAACTTGGGGTGCGGTAACAGGTTCAGGAACTAATACTTTAGGAACACCCACAATTGATGGAGTATATTCTGATGGATTTTTTAGTACATGGACTTCTTCTACTTTGATTTCTGATGCCTTTGATGATGTAAATGAGCTACTAAACGCTATCGCCCCTGCACAAGCTAATCCCCTTACTTCAACTTCATTATCTGCATCTGGGGTTACATTCTATAGTGCGATTGTATCTTCTGGAATTCCAAGCTGGTATTATGGAGGCGCATCTTCAGGTTCTACAATTTCTACATATTTTGTATCTGGAACAATTTCTGGAGCTACAGCCAATACAGCAACAACTTATAAATCTGGTAAAGCTAATGATACATCAACTTATGGAACTACTGCACATAAGAAATACACACCATTAGCACCTTCTGGAACTAGCATTGATCCTATTTTAATGTCGAGTATTGTAAGCACTCCATTAACTTCAGGGTCTCTTACAATTTCATCTTTCATTACCTATAACAGTATTTGGAAAAAAGCTAACGCTACAATTGCTTATTTACACAACACTGATGGATGGGAAGGGCATTCAATCGTACATACAGATGCTGGTGAAACTAACATCTTTAATTCTTATTACGATTCTTATTCAGCTGCAAATCCTAATCCATCTTTTAGTACATCTCCAACAGCAACTGAAGCCACTGTAAGCTTTAAATATTTATCTGGTATAGCTTATTACACAGCAACATCTACATTCCAAGTTAGATTTATTGCAGCTTCTGGTATTTTCAATAGATGCTACCACCCGACTAAAGTAGCAGCAATTACAGGAACAGGAATGAATGAAACAGCTGTCAATCCTGTTTCAACCCCAGTATTTACAGACACTTTCGATAAATCTGGTGGAAATTTTGCAATCGCCACAATTAATGTATCCGGTAGAAGCTCACTAAATAAATTCTTAACAGTTGCATTAAACAAACCTTCTGGATCAACAACTTCTGGTAATGCAAGCTTAAGTTATTTTATTAATACATTTGGAACAACATCTACAACTACAGCAGATTATTTCCAAGATGAAGCTCAAAGATTAGTATTAAACACAACAACTGCATGGACATCTACAACAACCTTAGCTAATGGAAATGCACAAGTTAGAAATTTCACCACTGCTAATACCGGATGTTTACAATTTCCTAACTCATCAGAATATGTAGGTTTCACTGGAGATCAAGAATATCAAAGATTCTTCTATAAAACATCTGCATCAACTGGAACTTTAACCTTTACAAACATTGCACATACAGACATTGCCCCCTATGGTACTGGAAATTTAAATGTACTAATTTATTTAGATGCAGATAATAAATGGTTTGATCTTGGTGTACCTCAGGGATCAAATAGCAATGATGGATCTTCTCGAGGAGCTGCTATATCCGCTAAAACATCTGGTTCTGGTGGTGCAGTAGGATGGTCTTTAGGAAGTTTATATACAACAGGTCCAACAACTTCAGGAAACTTAGGAAGGTATAGATTAGTGATTATAATTAAAAACACAAGCCCAATAATCACATCTATAGTAAGTAGCTAAAATGCCTTGGACAGATAATGATGTAAGCTTTAAGAAGCTAAATAACAAACGAATCACCACAAGTACTGGAAAAGGTATTAATGAAGAAAAGGGTGCGTCTACTCTTGAACTTCACTATACAGATATTAAACTTGATAATATCCCTTCCACTCCTCCAGGTTCTTCTACATCTGTCGTTCAGGTCAATACTCTTCTTACATTAGTTGAAGATCTTTCTGTACCTAATAAGCAAGCATGGTTCGCAACAAGCATTTCTGACACCGTAACTGCTAATAATGGATCCTCTCTTTCAGAATCATCTAGGTCTAAAGATTGGATTCCTGATAAATATGATGCTCCGGGTACTATTGCTGGCACTGGTTACGAAATTAAGGTATATGATAAAGATAATATTCTAGTACCTAAAGCCGATGCATCAAGTTGGTTTTTTGATTATCAGACTGGAATTTTAGTTTTTAAGAATGCTAATACTGATTCTGGCACTGTAATTTCAAGAGCTCCATATAAAGTTACAGGTTACAGATATATTGGTAGGAAAAATGTATATTGGCCCACCCCTAGAACAGTAACTTTTTCTGGTGGTAACGTTACTGGATCATTTACTATAGATGGTTCAGCAGATGTTTCAGGGGTAGTATTAACAGCAGCAGTTTCTTCAGCAGGTCAATTAAATGTTACAGACGATACAACAACTAATTCTCCTCGGTATATTTCTTTCACATCTGTTACATCTGGCGCTGCTACTTTTAATGTTTCTTCTACTAAGCTTACTTACAATCCATCTACTGGGACGTTAAGCTCTACAATATTATCTTCTGCGACAATATTAGCTCCTTCGACAACATTAGCAATTAAACCCACGACTAATGCCTCAAATTCCATATCTTTTCAAAATTCTGCTGGTACAAATATTCTTACAGTAGATACAACAAATAATAGAATTGGTATTGGAACATCTTCTCCATCATATGATCTTGAAGTTAATGGAGAAATTTCAGCAACAAATAAAAGCTTTGTAATTAATCACCCAACAAAACCTGGCATGAAACTAAGATATGGCTCCCTAGAAGGTCCAGAAAACGGTGTATATGTTAGGGGAATTTTAAAAGATAATATTATTCATCTTCCAGACTATTGGTTAGGATTAATAGATGAAAATACAATCACTGTAAATTTAACTCCTATTGGCAATTCTTATGGTTTAAGGGTTGAAAAAGTAGAAAACAACACAGTATTTGTAAAAAGTTATTGGTGGTCAAAAATTAACTGTTTTTACACTGTTTTTGCTGAGAGAAAAGATGTAGCAAAATTGAAAGTGGAGTTTTAATATGAATCTGCAAAATTATTATATTGAATATGATGAAACATTGAATGATTGGAAAGTTTTCGGCGATATTGAGGACGATTCTAATACAATTTTAGGAACATTTGGAGAATCTGGAACTCTCGTCGGGCCTTGGTGGATGAGACAAGATGATGGGTTTCAATTATCAATCGTTCAGCAATATGCTGTAGAAATTGCCAGGAATCTTTTAGGTGATTATTCTGGCAGCATGAATTTTCAAGAGTTTTCTATCGTTAAGGTTTCTAGTACTAACGATTGGAAGATTATGGGAAATATTGAAGATGATCTTGGAAATATTTTAGCTACATTTGGAGAAGATGGCACTCTAGTTAATACATGGTGGTTATCTCAATCTCAAGGATATCAAGCTTCGTATGTTCAACAATTTGCAGTGATGATGGCGCAACAAATTGTAGCAGGGACGGCTGAGTAATGGCAACGTATTATGTAAGACCGGATGGCAGTAACGCTAACGCAGGTACAGGTTCCGGAGCTGGTCAAGCGTGGGCAACCATTACCTATGCGTTAACCACAATGGTTCTCACAGCCGGTGTCAATTATCTGTATATTGCACCGGGTACTTATAGAGAAACACCTACAGTTGTTGTAACGCCTACAACTACAAATACGTTGGTTATACAGGGTGACCCTACATCCAGTATTTTTACATCGTTAGCGGCTGGTGTGGTTCGCTTGACAAACTTTACTAATGATGCAATAGTCCCAACTAAAGGTACGACTTTTACTTGCAATAAGTCATTCGTCACAATTAAGAACATTTACTTTAGTGGTAATGGTTATCCATTGTTTCAAAATAACAACCCGTTAGTATTGCAAGACAACGTGTTTACAAGCATTGCAAATGTTGCGGGAGACCCGGCTTGTAGGATTTGGGCTACGGCTTCTGGGATACCGGTTAGTTATACGATTCAAAGATGTGTGTTCACCGGTGATATAGGACTGCTTTTTTTAGGTGCGCCGTATTATGATATTCAGAATGTTAATACCACAATAGAATCATCATTCTTTATGGGTAGAGTCGGATTGAATGTTGAAGGCGGAGGTACATTTACAGCCGCTAGTGGTTTCACTATAAATGGATGTACATTTGTGTGTTCAGCATTTTGTATATACAACAGTCCAAGTTCTCCAAGTGCCGCAAATCCAAACTTCGTAAAAAACTCATCTTTTTACGGATTGACATCAACGACAATTGGTATACAACTAGCGGTGTGTACTCAAACGTACAACTACTTTGTAGTAGCAGTGCCACTTTCTGGTGTTAGTGCAAGTGCTACTAGTACAGTTGGTGTTGTTGGTTATGACCTTGGTTATGGCAAGATGGCTCTGCAAGCACCAGTCGCTATGTTCACTGGTCATTACGGAAGTTTGATGGCGACATCTGCACAGGCATCGACATTGCCAGCATTAGACAATCTTTCATATCCATATGCATCAGCAGTTGCAGGTGCATATAGTCAGACTAGTCCGGCAGGAACATCGTTCTACTATCCAACCGAGCGCAACACATCTTCAGTAACAATTTCTCCTAATGCTACATCTAAAACCCTTCATCTTTATTTAGGAGTTACAGGATTAGTTTACAATACATCTGGTTTATCAGCTAGGTTTACAAGATCTGGTTCAAATTCAGTCCTTATTTCTTTAGTGAGTCAGACATCTAATGGAGCTTGGTTATCAGGTGGTTTTGCAGAGATTGATGCGATTAATCAGCCTGGGTTGTATAGATTAGATGTACCAAATGCAGCTTTTGTCTCTGGTGTTGATAGGGTTACAGTGACAGTGAGGGGAGCTTCTGGAACAAATGGAGCTGTTGTAGATTGTCAATTAATTTCCAGTCAATTGGATCTCACTCAAGCGGTCCCAACATCTAATACAGCTAATACAATTGGTGACTGTTTAAATGCTGCTCGTGCTCAGGGATTTGGTAAGTGGACTGTAACTGGCACTACTTTAAGATTATATGCTCCTGATGGCACTACTGTTGTTAGAACCTTTACATTAGATTCAGAAACCTCACCTTCGCAAAGAGTATAGGTAAATTCTCATGGCTGTTGCTTATAACCCATCTATTATCACAGATGGGTTAGTTTTATATCTTGATGCTGCTAATCTTAAATCATATAGCGGTAGTGGGACAAATGTAACAAATATATTTAATTCAAATTATACTGGTGTTTTGAATAATGGTGTTGGATTTAGTTTAAATAATAATGGTGTATTTACTTTTGATGGTTCTAATGACTATATATCATTTCTTCCTAATGATATTTTTAACATAGGAACAGGTGATTTTACATTATTAGCTTGGCATAAAACATCTTATAAGTCAAATTATTCTACAATTATGAGTTTAGATGATGGAAATGGCACGGGTTATTTACTATATACCGCAATAAATTCTGGTGTATTAAGAAATTGGGTTGCTGGAGTGCCCAAAAACGGAACTATAGATATCTGCACTGGTCTTTGGAATTTAGTTGGTCTGACTAGAAATTCTGGTTTATGTACTCAGTATATAAATGGAATTGTAGATACTACTTTTACTGCTTCGGGTGTTTTACAGATATCAGGAAGAACTTTAAGTATTGGCCAAAATGCGGGTTCTTATTATTACAATGGAAATATTTCAATTGTTCAAATCTACAACCGAGCCCTTTCACAACAAGAAATCTTACAAAATTACAATGCCACAAAAGGAAGATATTTATAATGGGTGTTTTTTCTTCTCCTAGTATTCCTTTAGATGGTCTTGTTTTTTCAATAGATGCTGGAAATGCAAAAAGCTATTCTGGATCTGGCACTACTGTAAATGATCCTATAAATGGCATCACTGGTACTCTTTTAAATGGAGTTACTTATAGTAGTAACATTAATGGATATTTTTCTTTTGATGGAGTAGACGACAGAATTTCATATCCTTTTACTTCCATTCTAGACATTTCTCAATCAATCACCACGGAATGTTATATTAGGCCTTTAAATTATCAATCTGGCGCTGGTGGCGGGACTATGCTTGTATCTAAAGCTGGTTGTTACTATCTTGAATTTGCAAATAATGGGAAAATAAGAGTCTATTTTTATGGATTAAGTTCTGAAGGATATCATGAAAGCACCAATACTATTCCTTTAAACGTTTGGTCGCATGTTGTTGCTACTAGAGATCATATAAACAATACAATAAGTATCTATATAAATGGTGTTTTAGATAGAAATTTAACATCAATCACAGGTAATATAAGAGTTCAACAGTCATTTTCTTTAGGAATTGGTGGATGGAGTGGCGGGAGCTACTTATTTATAGGTCATATTGCTTATGGAAAGATATACAATCGTGCTTTAACAGCAACTGAAGTAACACAACTATATAATGCTACAAAAGATAGATATTCATATAAAGAAGATATTGTAAAAAATGGCCTTCTTTTAAATTATGATATAGCCTCTCAAATATCTTATATTAATCCTAGCACAACAATCCAAAGTACAATTAATAACTATATTGGAACTTTAACAAATGGCCCAACATATAATTCAGGCAATGGTGGTTATTTAAGTTTTGATGGAACTAATGATTATATAAATATACTTCCCAGTGCAGCAACATTTTTTTATAATCGAAGTAGTTTTACAGTAGGCGGTTGGACATATATGACATCTTTGCCTGTAAGTTATTTTGGCGTAATATTATCAAAATGGAATACAGGTGGTGGTAATGATAATGAATTTATTCTTAATACTGATGATGGTAATAAATTTTTATTCGCTGTAGATTTTGATGATAGTTTAACCCCAAATACACAGACAAATGATTTGGTTATTTCAAATACAACAATTGTCGCAAATACTTGGTATTACGTTGTTGGAACATTTGAAAATGGTACTATCAAATTATATGTTAATGGTGTTTTAGAAAGTTCAGTAACTAATATTCTGACTACAGTTAAGACAAATACAAACTCTTCTTTAGACATAGGTAGATTTGGTACATCATTTTATAGCACCGGAAGAAGAGCTGTTATTCATATGTACAACAGAGCTTTAACATCAACAGAAATCTTATCAAATTTCAATGCTCTAAGGGGAAGATATGGTATTTAGCCCTTCTAGAAGAATCAATTCTAGATAAAGCGAATATTAATGTAGAAGAATAATCAGATATGGCTAATTCAGATAAAAATATTCGCATAATCCCCAACAGAAATTCCTCCAGTGACACTCCATTTATTAGGTTTACAGGTCAAAGTAATAATCCTATTTTATTGAGAGTTTTGGATGATAACACTCTATCTTTTGAAGGAACAGCTGGCCAACTACTTTCTATCAATAATAACCTATCTTCAGGCTGGATTTTCGCTGTTTCAGATATATCAGGTATTCCATCTTTTAGGGTAAATGCAGATGGAACAATTGGGTTAGCAGAATATTCAGGAAACATTGGAATTGGCACTGCTGGAATTACACCACCTTTTAAAATTACAGCAGGAACAAATACAGCTACATCAACAGCAACACCATTAACAGCTTCTTTAGGTGGCACATATTCTTCGACAGCTGGAGCAAATCCTAAATTAAGATTATATTACGATGGGACAAACTCTTCAGGATTTGGATACAGCAACAACCAATTAGAATCTATCGCAAGAAATACAGATGATTTTGTATGGTATTTCGGCGGTACACAAAAAGCTAGATTAACCGCTGCAGGAAATTTAGGATTCACAGCAGCAGGAACAGTATCATCTAAATTATTCCTAGAAACTAATGCAGCAGCCCAAGTTGGTATTGTTGTTAAAGGATTTGCTTCTCAGACAGGCAATCTTTTAGAACTTCAAGATAGTTCAGGAGCAATTAAATATAGAGTAGCTTCTGATGGTGCTATTTATAATGCTATCACTACCGGCGGATCAACAACAAGCGTTAGATCTATGTCGTTGTATGGTGATGGTAATGAAACTTTCTATGTAACTAAAGGCGGTTATATTTCTGGTAATGCAATTCAGAATCTTTCGCAAAATACAGGAATAGATTTTGGTGGCAATAGATTAAATGTTACAGGACAAATATGGACTGGAAATTCAATTTATTTTTCCACCTCCGGAGCTTATTTATTTCAAACTACCAATAAATCTTACTTTCTTTCTAATGGTACTGCTCTAATTTCTGGTATTTCTGTTCAAGCTTCTTCATGGGCAGAAAATACAAGAACTTTAGGAATAAGTAGTCCTAGTGGTGGTGAAAGAAGTTATTTTGGTGGCTATGGCAACTTAGTAATCAATGTAACTGGATACAATTCTTCTACTGGATGGGATGCTACAAATTTACTCTATGCAAATATTGATAAATTTGGTACATATACAGGTAATTTAGCTCAATTTGCTGTTTCAGGTGTAGATAGATTTATAGTTGGTCCTAATGCAGATACAAGTATATTATTAGGATCAAACACAGCAGTTGGTCTTAAGATTAAAGCTACTGCATCTCAATCTGCTAATCTTATAGAACTTCAAGATTCTACAGGGGCAGTTAAAACATATTTTGATAATAATGGAAGACTTAGAATATCTGGTGTTATTAATCACGTCGATGGATCTACTCCTAAAATATCTGTTTATCACGATAACAGTGCTGGCGGTGGAATATTAGTCAAAGGTCAAAATTCTGATGCCTTTGCTGCGATAGAAGTGCAAACCAATAGCGGAACTACATTTAGAGCTTTTCCATCAGGTCTTGTAGAAGCACTTAAATATACTGGCTATCAAATTGTATTAAATTGTACTGTTTATCCAGGATCTACTGAATTTATAATGTTCAATAGTCCTGCGGGATTAATGGAATATAATTCTGCTGGAACAATTGCATTACAAAGAAATTTCAATATACAGGGACATATTTTAAGATTCTCTGGCTCACCTACAACAATATCCAAAGCTGTAGTAGTTCAATTATCAGGTGCTAACTCTGCTGGCACTAACTGTACTATTGATGAAAATATTGTATTTAGAGTTTTAACAAATATTACAACTGCTAAGGGTATTGTAGTCCAAGCAGCCACATCTCAAACAGCAAATCTCTTAGAATTTCAAAATAGCTCTTCTGGAATATTATCTTTTGTAAATCCTTCAGGTTCATTCTTACC
>ENA-OSIY01000786-OSIY01000786.1-marine-metagenome-genome-assembly--contig:-NODE-786-length-17385-cov-6.049457_pt1 | contig 17385 bp, 23 predicted proteins | sample MGYA00237884_ERZ534233 | MGnify/ENA primary metagenome ERZ534233 (study PRJEB26412, sample SAMN06343840) | marine metagenome | isolation source: estuarine water | place: USA: Columbia River Estuary... | reverse complement strand
GAGATTTCTGCCTGTCTCGTGGGCTCGGAGATGTGTATAAGAGACAGGTTTAATTGAATTAGGTATCGATCAAATTGATAAAAAAAGAGATTAATGAATGACTCAAAGTGGTTTATATGATAAAATTTTGAAGTCCGCTCAATACATTAATAAAATGAGTAGAAGTGGAGCTTCAAATTATATCATAACTTCTGGACAAGTTAGTCAAGCTATATCAGAGATAATGGAAGAAAAACAATATAAACGTATTGTTAAACTCAAAAGAATATTCAATAAATATGAATAGTAGAACTTATCCTTCTTTTATAATGGAGAAAGCTATCAAAGATTATATTGATATTATAGTGAGTGAAATGAAAAATAATAGAATAAACAAGATTAAAAGAATATGGAAGAAATAAACTTTTATTTCTTCCTTTAATATAAGAAATGTTACGCGCATAACACATAGAGTTTATTGATTCGCTCTGAAAGGAATCAAATTAGAAACTAAAATAAAAAATATGAAATTAGAAGAAATTTTATCCTCTAGTGAGGAACTAACAAAAATCTATTCAACCAACAATTACGATTTATTTGGATTTATTGATGGTAATAGAAATGTAAATAACTCAAATCTTAAAAAGATTAAAGAGTCTATGAGTAAAAAACACATAAAAACAAATGCTATCATATGTTTTTATGATGAGAATGATTCAGAAAAACCTCTTAAAATTATTGATGGTCAACATAGATATCACGCTTGTGTTGATTTAAAAAGTCCAGTAACATATATAATTGATGATTCTATTTCTTTAAGTACTATATTAAATGATATTACTTTATTAAATACAGCATCTAAAGAATGGGATGTTTCTGATTTTATGGTTAGTGAATCTCAAAAAGGTAATGAAAACTACATCTTATATTCAAAAGTTTATAGCTCATATAGTAACTCTTTTGACCATGAATCTTTATTCTTTATTTTAAATAGTGATCCAAATAGAAATAAAGCAAAAATAGCTTACCCACTATTTAAATCAGGTGATTTAGAATTTGACCAATCTGATTATAACTACTTAATAAAAAGATTGGAAAATATCTCTCTATTCAATCGATATAGTGAAGTTGGTGGTAAAAGATATTACCAAAAAGCTTTAAATCAGTTAATGAATACAAGAGGTTTTGATATATCTCAAATGATATCTAAATTAGAAATAAGACTTAGTACTATTGAGAAATGTACAACTGTTGACGGAGCATTAAAACAATTAGCCGGTATTTATAATTGGAAGACACAATCAGGTAAAATTTTATTTTTAAACTCTGGTAGTAAAATAGAAGATATAATTATAAAATAAGAGGGGTTTACCCTCTTATTTTTTATAAATTAAATAATATGGCAAATCAATTTGATAAAGTAGTATATGACTTGAAAAAACAAGAAAGATACGATAGAACTTATTTAAATATGGCTCGTGAATGGTCTAAACTTTCACATTGTACTAGGAAACAAGTTGGAGCTCTTATAGTTAAGAATGGCATGATTATCTCTGATGGTTATAATGGAACCGCTACAGGTCAAGATAACTCTTGTGAAATGGAAAATGGTGAGACTAAGTGGGATGTTATTCATGGTGAAGCTAACGCCATCTTAAAGTGTGCTCGTCACGGTCATTCTTGTGATGGTGGTACTCTTTACCAAACACATTCACCCTGCAGAGATTGTTCTAAATTGATTTTAAGTAGTGGATTAAAGAGACTAGTTTATGTTGAAGACTATAAAGATATAACTGGTTTAGAATTTTTAAGAGATGCTGGATTAGAAATAGTAAAATATGATTGGCTATTTATATAAAGAACAAATGAAACCTCACATATATTTATATAAAACAAAGAGAACAATGCTGATATTAAGACCAGGAACACATAGTGCCTGAACGAGAAGTTTAACTTCTAAACACCATCAGTATCTACATATGACGAAAACTGGCAAAAGATGCCGAGATTCAAAAAGAAACTTTGACAAACGTCTACAAAGACATGTCTGAGAAATCCAAAACCAATTTGGATACCAACGAGCTTGTTAAGAACATGTTCACAAATCCTTTTGAAGTATTCAATACATTCACTAAAGGAAGTGATTCTACTCTTAAAAACTCAAAGGAGATATTGGAAAATAACATGAAGTACCACAAAGCTTTTATCGCTTATCACGAATCGATGAAAGAAATGATGGACGCAGTTACTGCCAATGTCAAGATTATTTCAGAAAATAAATAATCTTTTTTAGTATTTTTTTTAAATGCCGATATTTTATATCGGCATTTTTTGTATATTTGTAGAAAGAAAAAAGATATGATAACAGATACTAAGATAAACAAAGTACAAGCGAAGATACAAGCTGCAATTGCTCAAATCGAAAAAGAAGAAGGTGTATCCATATCTTTTGGATCTATAAAATACAACAGTGCCTACTATTCAGCGACAATGAAAGTTTCGACTACCGAAAAAAGTGAGAAAGTAGATTCTATCTATGAAGGTATATGTCGTAGATTAGGATTCACTCAAAACGTAATCGGTTTGTCGTTTAATGCAAACATGGGAGAGATGATTATCACAGATATCAAGACAAAGAATAGAAAATACCCAGTCATTGCACAAGCACCAAACGGAATATCATACAAATATTCAGTTGATCATATCAAAAAGCTTGTTGGTGGAGACAATATTATAAACAGAAACGCAAACCTTGCAAAACTTTTAGGAAATGACTAATATAATGTACAAGCAAATCTAATTCCAGTAGCAGTACCAGTTGGTGTTGCAGGCATAGTTGCTATATTTGCAGTATTAATTAATCCAAATGCAACATCTGAAATCCCTACATCATATATTGTTCTCCAACTGGTTCCATCTGCATAGTAACCTACAACAAGATTTTCACCAACTACTAAGTTTAATGTCTGTCCTACTTCTGCTGTAAGAGATATTTGATTTGCACCAGTACTACAAGTCAAAGAACCTTGACCTATTAAAGTCATTGTACCACCTAAAACTCCTCTATAAAGACCAAATCTGACTAAATCTGTTCCAGAAAAACCCCATAATTTTACTTTAGATATAGTTCCCGTAACTTCACTTACTGTTTGAAAATAATATTGAGTTGATGCAGCGGTTGGCGCAGTATCACATACTGAAATAGGCATTGGTGAAAATCCAACATTCGCTGAACCACCTGTAGCACCTGTAGCACCATTTACACCACTTGTTCCTGAAGTTCCGTTTATACCTGATGTACCACTTGTTCCTGAAGTTCCGTTTATACCTGATGTACCACTTGTTCCATCTATTCCTGAAGTTCCGTTTATACCTGATGTACCACTTGTTCCATCTATTCCTGAAGTTCCAGCAGGTCCGGTTGAACCTGATAAACCATTAAAGCTATATGATAGACCAATTAATTCTGATTCTAAATTAGATATTTTTGAACTATTATTTGTATTTAAAGTGTATAAAGCATCATATACTTCACCAATAGAGTCTATACCACTTTGTGTATTTGAAATCAAATAGCTAATTGATTGTGATATACCTAATGCGTCACTCAAACGTTTAAATGTACTCATTTTAAAAATTAATTTTAATTATATATTAAAATTAATTTTTCATAATACAAAGATATGGGTTAATTATACTTGACAGGAGAAAACAGAAGGATGACATATTTTTGTCTTATAATCCATTTTCAGTAATAAAATCAATATATTTATAAAATATGTTATTGTAACTTATACAATTACCAATCACTGATGAATTATTTAGAATATCTGAATATTCATAACCAGGAATATTAACACCAATTCCATTTTCTAAATCTGATTTGTTAATCTCAACTAAGAAACCTTCATATTTAGGTAAAGCTACTTTATCCGTATTTTGACCTATTGTAAATTCAACTACTGGTTTATTCTCATCAAATGCCATAATAAGTAAAAACAATTCATCAGGTCTTGTTTGTTCTCTAGTTAAAAATAATAATATGTTTTCACCAGTTTCCTTTTTAGGTTTACTCACAGATATATGAATTTTATCTACTTCATTTTTCTCACGTAATAAAGATATATCAGAAATGTTATTTATTCTAACATCTTTAAATAAAACATAAAGAAGTTCCTCAAATATTGCAGTGTGACAAAAATTAAAGTAATCATCTACACTATTAATATTTTTTGATTTTTCAATAAAAATTTCAGTTCTTACAGAAAAGAAACCAGCTGAAATTATATCTAAGCGATTTTCCCAATTGTAAGTAACTAAATCATAACTATCCAAAAGTTCAGAATGTGTTTTTAGAAGAGTATCATCTTTTAGTATATAATCATAATTAACCAAATGGATCTTATCATACCCATTGATATAAGCGATTGAAGATCCATTTTTTATTAGTTTAAGAACAGCATAACCGTGATTTAATTCAAAAGATATAGAAAAATAAAAATCTTTTTGATTTACCCAAAAACTCATTGGTGTTTTATTATAAAGATGATAATCAGAGTGACTAACTATTGGGTTGTCTTTATCTAATAAAAAATAATCGGATAATTCTTTAACATCATTATCCACCTCAATATGAGATGATAATATAATATCATAACCTTGTTTTTTTACTTCCAATAAACACTCTTTTAGAATTTGTTTCTTTTTATCATTATCAGCATGACTAATAATTAAAACTACTTCATTACTTCTCATAACTACAAAAAATTTATTTAATGCGTACTTTCATACCATTTACTTTGAATGTATTGTTCAATTCTTCTAACGTAGTGGTTGTTATAAAACAATCTTTTTTACCATCAACATTATTACCTAACCAAATCCAAGTTTTCGAACCAATTGTAACTATTTTAAAATAATGAGTTGGTATTTTAATTCTTGATTTAGGAATATAAGTTTTCTTTATCTCATTATAAATAACACCAGTGATAATTACAGCATCTGATTTATATTTCTTTATACTATCTTCAACCATCGATTCTAATTGTTGCCAAGGATGTTGATTAAAATAAGAATATTGAGGAGCTGAATTAAACATACTAAAGGTGTTTCTATTAGTAGTAGAATCATATGTAGTTATATGAGAAGGTGTTAAATGTCCTTTATCAAATCCACTTTTCTTATATCTAACTGGTAGATATTTACCTTTATAAGTATCATCAAACCAATTATCACCTCTAGGCACAACTCCAAGTTTTAAGAAGTTATCATATTTTAATAAGTGTCTTGATATCAATGATGAAGTATCATCGTCTAAATAAAGTTTAACATCACCATGGTCAATTATTAAACTATTTTTACTTACTACGTTTTGTGATAATACACTCGACATAGTTATAAACATTACAATAATGAACAATACAATCTTTTCTATTTTACTTTTTTTCATTTACTATATATCTAAAATTTCATGGACTCTACCAATTTGACCATCTTCTAATCTAACCTTTATACCTCGATGATGTTTAGGTACTTTAGTTAGTAAATCTTTAACAATACCTTCTGTTAGTATTCCACTCTTCTGGTCCTTCTTTAAAACGATTAAAACTCGTAAACCTGGTTTTATATTTTCTCTAAATGTATTTTCTTTCATATACCTAATTCTTTTATTTTAAAATCAACATCATCACCTACTTTAAACTTAGCCTTTGAGTACTTGGAATTGACTTCTATACTTAATGAGGGCAATATCTTTTTGTTTACACTCCAGTTCCGTATCAAATTCGAGACCATACGTTTTAATTTCTTCATAAATGTAATCTGCGTGTGCGGTAGCTCTTCCAGTTGCATCTTCTAATATTTTAGGTGAACTCATATGAGTCATAGGTTTTACATTCCAAGTTGAATGTGCCAATCTAAGGGCATCTTCTTGTGATAAGTCTTGAGGTCCATAGTTATGATGATGAAAATCATGAGTTATTGGAATACCAATTTCTTTATAGATTAAATCATATAACATTTTAGTTGAGTATTGATTTGGACCATCATCATTTTCAACAACCAATCTCTTTCTACAAGACTCGCTTAAATTCCAAAATTGCTCACAAAATCTTTTAGCGGCTTCTTCTCTTGTTGGTCTTGTAGTGTTTACATGTATATTAATTGGATAATAGTGAGTTTGATCTAAACCCATTAAATCCATTATTTGAGCATGTTTATCTAATTCATCAATTGCATTTTTAACGACAACTGGATTCTCACTAGCTGGTATGCAGAAGTGTGTTGGGTGAAATGATAATCTCATATCAACACTTTTTGCGTAGTCACCAATTTCTTTTAGTTTTCTTGATATTAAATCAAATTGTGGAAGGTCTTCTAATTGGTAGAAACCAATACACGGTAGTATATCACTAGACATTCTATATACAAGAATATCATTTTCTTTATTCCATTTTATTATTCTAAACATATCATCTATGTTTAATAATGCTAACTCAGTAACATACCCTAAACCTTTTGTTTCAAAAGTTTTCTTAGTCATTCCTCTGTTAACGGTAATAAAATCCTTCTTTTTCTTACCAACATTTAATGACATGTTTATACAACAGTAACCAATTCTATTCATACTGCAAATATATAAAATAAAATTGAAAAGTTAATATATACTTTATGAAATACCTAAGAAAATTTAATGAAAACTTTAATGTTGATAAAGATGTCCACATTGAAATAATAGCAGGTGATATAATTGACTATCTAAAAAAGAATTGTGTTGATAGATGGGGAGATATATTTAAAAGAACTGAAGTTAAAAATGAAGTGAATGATATAATCAATCACTATATTGAAGACCTTTCAGATTTAAATGGTATAAAGTTTAAAGTTTGTTTAGAACTAAATGACTTAGAAGAGTTGAAAAAAATGTTACCAAGTCTTGAAAGAGAAGAAGAGTATGAAAAATGTCAACTTATAAAAAATAAATTAGATAATGAAACACTTAAAAGTATATAAAATATATGAGGCTGATGAAAAACCAGTTGAGAATAAATCTGATACTCCGATAAGATCGGAAAGACTTCAGAGTCAATCTCAAAAAGAATACAAAGAAGGTCCAGAATTACAAAAAAAATCAGGTCCAGTACCAACAATGGTTTTTAGTGATGTTGTGGGTTCTTCTAAAATGTGGTCTGATGATCCAGTAACTATGATTGGTCAATTGGAAGCTCATCATAAATTAGTAGATAGATTAGCATCTAAAAATAAAGGATGGATTGTTAAAACAATCGGTGATGCTTTTATGGTTTACTTTGAACCATCTGAATATTCTTTATTCAATGCTATTAAATTTTCAAAAGAACTTATACTTAATGAAAAAGCTTATGGTTTAAGAGTTGGAGTTTGTGAAGGTCATATGGATGAAAAAACATATAGTATTCAAAAAGTTGAACTAAGAGACTTCTTTGGAAATGCTGTAAACGCATCATCTAGAATGGAATCAAAAGTATCAGAAGTAGGTGGAACTATTGCATTTTGTTCATTGAAACCAATTGATAATAGAATGGGTAAGATTCAAACTTTAGGTAAAGTTGAAAAGGTTGATATGTCTAAATATGATTTAAGAGGAGCTAAAGTTGAAAAAGCTTATAAAATGAAAGTGAAATAATTTTAAATTACAAATTATTTTACTATATTTGTTTTAAAATTCATCATATGTATATTTGTATTAGTAATACTTCGAATAGAATTGAGATAGAGATAGGTAAAACCTATGAAATATTTGAACACGAACATCCTAAATGTACTTGGGTTAAAATACCAGATGGTAATACCTCAGTTGGATATAAAACAATTCAAGCTTACTTATCAGATTTTAAATCCATATCAAACTTGAGAGATGAAAAAATAGATGATATATTAAAAAACCCACTCATTTGAGTGGGTTTCTTTTTATTTCTTTGTAGTTGCTAATTCTTTACCATTTTCAATAATTCTTACTGGGAAACCCCATAAGTGTTCAACATATGGTAAAACTTTTCTAACTTCATTAGAATCAAGCCCTCTTTTATTTATTGGAGTATGTTCTAATGTTAAAGTTCTATCACCAAATACATCAACATCAAATATTTGAATATCTGGTACGTATCTACTTCTATTATAAGATTGTGATAAAGATTCTCTAACTTTCTTATAACCATTTTCATTATGAATTGAACTTACTTCATAATAGTTATTTTCCATTTGGTCATCAATTTCAAATAATCTCATATCTCTAATTACTTTAGGAGATAAGTATTGAAGAACAAAAGTTTCATCTTTAAAGTTTTCAACAATATATTTAAAGTTTTCTGACCAATTACCTTTACCAGCAATATGAGGAAACCACTCTAAATCTTCGTGTGTTGGATTTAAAGACATTCTTTTTAAATCTTGAAAGATATTAAACCCTAATGTATATGGATTTAAACCAGAGTAAAACTTAGAATCAAATCCTGGTTGAAAAATTACATTAGAGTGATTGTGATAAAACTCTTGCATAAAACCATCAGAAAGATATCCATCATCATACATCTTATTGATAATTTCATAGTGTGTAAAAGTTGCACAACCCTCATTAATTACTTTTGTTTGTCCTTGTGGATAAAAGTATTGAGCTGTTTTTCTAACAATACGAACAATCTCTCTTTGCCATCCTCTTAACTTTGGTGAGTTTTTTTCAATAAAGTAAAGTATATTTTCTTCTGGTTGATCTGGAAATCTTCTTTCTTTTAGTTTCTCTTTCTCTTCTCTTGGGATAGTTCTCCAAAGATCATTTAGTAGAATTCTATCATCTTCTAATTTCTTTTGAAGTCTTTCTCCTTCTTCTTTAGTACTTAGCTTTATAGGTTTTTTATACTTATCTACACCATAGTTCATAAGAGCATGACAAGCATCTAAAGTCATTTCAACTTCTTCATAACCATATTTCTCTTCACACTTAGCGATAAATTCTTTAGCAAAAACCATATAATCAACAATCGAATCAGCTTGTGTCCATTGTTTGAATAAGTAGTTATTTTTAAAGAATGTATTGTGACCATAAGCGGCGTGTGCTAATACTAAAACCATTAAACAAGTTGTATTATCTTCCATGTTGTAAGATATACAAGGATTGGAGTTAATAACTAACTCATAAGCTAATCCCATTCTTCCTTTCTTATATTGGTTAGAGTTGATAACAAAATCTTTACCAAACTTCCAGTGGTTATATGAAATTGGAAGACCAATAAGTGAGTAAGCATCTAACATCTGTTCAGATGTTATAATTTCAAATTGATTAGGGTATGTTTCTATTCCTAAATACTCTGATGCAATTCTACTTACAATTTTATCAGCTTCAAAAATAGTATCATCATTCCAATCTGGTTTTGAAAATAATTTTTTTAATTCTTCTTTTTCCATTACGCTGTCTTCTTTTTAAAGAAATCTTGAAACACCTTCCAGATTTCGCCAACCTCATTAATTCTACCAATTTCAAAGTTCTTTCTTTTATCAGAAAGTGCTTTATAGTTATTCCAAAGGTCTCCTGCTACACTTCTACATATTTCAATATAAGTCATATATTGAATTGAGTTTAATATATCAGTGTCTAATATTTTATAACAATCATTAGCGTCTGATTTATCCCAAACATCACCATCAGAAGCTTGTGCCGCATAGATGTTCCAATCTTTTGAATATCTTTCTTTAATGATTTTAGACATTAATTCTAATGCACTTATCACAACAGTACCACCACTTTCTTTAGAGTTAAAGAATTCTTCTTCGGTAACTTCTTTAGCAGTAGTGTGATGTCTAATAAATACTATTTCAATTCTTTCATATTGTTTAGTTAAAAACATATACAATAACATAAAAAATCTTTTAGCAATATCTTTTTCTTTTTCACCCATAGAACCAGAAACATCCATTACACAAAACATAACTGCTGAAGTAATCGGAACAGCAACTTTATCAAAATTATTATATTGTAAATCAACTTCTTCCATAAAAGAAACTCCAAGTTTCATTTTTTTAAGTTTATCTAATTCAGCTTCTAAAATAATTCTTTCATCATCTGTTAAATCTCCTTTTAACTTTTTTTCTATATCTTTGATTTTTTTATCAAAGTATAAACCAAGAGCCATTCTACGAGCCATAGAGTTTTTATATGATCTAGTAATGTTTAATCTACTTGGATTTCCATAGTTAGAATAACCTGCTCTTTTTTGTTTAAAATCAACAATAGAGTTTAAATGTTTTTTAACCATATCTGGAAGTTCCAAATCAGCAAAGAAATAATCTAAAAATTCTTCTCTACTAATTGATACATTAAAATCGTCTTCAGTTACGTTAGGGTCATTTGAACCTTTACCTTGTCCACTACCTTTACCTTGTCCATCTTTCGGTTTTTTTATCATATCACCTTCATCATACTCTTTGTTACCTGGATGAACATGTTTTTTATCACCGGTATCTTTATCATAAGTGAATTGTGGTTCATTGATTCCTTTAATTGGAATATTAACTCTTTCTTTTGATGATGTTAAATCTTTAACATTGGTATTCTTAACGATGTCAGGAAGGGCCTTTTTAATCTGGCCCTCTACCCTTTTAAGTAGTCTTTGTCTATTTTCAGAAGATTTGCCTTTTGAGCTACCTCTTCTATCTACTATATTTATTGACATCTATATTTATAATTTTTTAGTTTGATTTTCTAACTCTTAAATACCAATCAGTTAACAATTTAATTTGTTTGTTAGTATAACCTCTATCTTTCATTCTATTAATAAACTCAGAGTGTTTTTTCTCTTCGTCTTTAGAAGCTTTAGAAGTAAATGAAATAACTGGAATAAGATCTTCAGTTTTAGAGAAAATTCTCTTTTCAATTACATTTCTAATTTTTTCATAAGAATCCCAAGTTGGTGCCTCACCATTTTTAGCTCTGTGTCTTAAATAGAATTGAACAACATCATTTCTAAAGTCTTTAGGGTTTGCGATACCAGCTGGTTTCTCAATTTTCTCTAACTCTTCATTAAGGGCTCCTCTATCAAATTGTTGTCCTGTTTCAGAATCACGGAAGTCATTATCTTGACACCAGTGGTCAGCATAAGTAATATATCTTTCGAATAAGTTTTGTCCATACTCTTGATAAGAGTCAACATAAGCTTTTTGAATTTCATCACCAATAAACTCAGCATATTTACTACTGATTTTAGATTTAAGAATATTTAGGTAATAATCTTCAGTATCTTTTGTTAATTGTGTTTTAACAATCTCTTGTTCTAAAACATAGAAAAGGTGAACTGGATTAGCAGCAACTTCTTCAGAATCATGATTAAATACTTTAGAAAGTACTTTAAAAGCAAAACGAGTGGAAATACCATTCATGCCCTCAGTGACACCACCATCATCTTTATACTCTTGTAATGATTTAGATTTTGGATCAGAATCTTTTAAAGATTCACCATTATAAACTCTCATCTTAGAATATAAGTTTGAGTTTTCTGGATTTTTTAATCTTGTCATTACACAAAACTTAGCTAACAAGTCTAACGTTTGTGGAGCACAAGGTGCTTGTGATAAAGAAGAATGTTTTAATAACTTTTTATAAATTTCAACTTCTTCATTTACTCTCAAGCAATAAGGAACTCTTACCATGTAAACACGGTCTAAGAAAGCTTCATTCTTTTTATCATTTGAGAAAGTTTCCCATTCAGACTCATTTGAGTGAGCTAATATAATTCCTTGGAATGGAATAGCAGGTAAGTTTTCAGTACCATTAAAGTTACCTTCTTGAGTAGCAGTTAATAGGGGATGAAGAACTTTGATTGGAGCTTTAAACATCTCAACAAATTCCATCATACCTTGATTAGAACGACAAAGAGAGCCTGAGTAGTTATAAGCATCAGCGTCATTTTGTGGATATTCAGCCAATTTTCTAATATCAACTTTACCAACTAAAGCAGAAATATCTTGGTTATTTTCATCACCTGGTTCTGTTTTAGAGATACCAACTTGAGAAGCAATTGACATTTTTAATTTTCTAACTTTGAATTTAGAAATATCACCTTCAAACTCAGCTAATCTTTTAGTAGCCCAAGGAGAAGCACAAGAAGGAACATATCTTTTTGGAATACCATATTCTGATTCCAATTCTTCTCTATAATTAGAAAATAATCCAAGTGGATTTTCAAACACTGGTGAAACTTCACCATCGGCAACAAGTACATAAATAGAACTTCTTTCCATTAATTGTTTTAATCTTTCAGCTAAAGAGGATTTACCACCACCAACTGGTCCTAAAAGATAAAGAATTTGTTTCTTTTCTTCTAAACCTTGAGCAGCATGTTTAAAGAAAGATACTATTTGTTCGATTGTATCTTCCATACCAAAAAATTCGTGGAAAGCAGGATATCTTTTGATAATTTTATTTGAGTAAATTCTACTAAGTCTTTCGTCTAACTTAGTTTCAATTACTTCTGGTTCACCAATAGCATCCAACATACGCTCAGCTGGTGATGAATAAACTTTATCCTTTTTACATAAATTAAGATATTCCTGAATTGTGATATCTTTATTAGATTGGCTAAAGTCCTTCTTAATATTGTTTAACAAACTCATATTTTAAGATTTTTTATTTTTTATGATAAATCATTTTTAATTATACAAATACATTTACTTTAAGTTTAGATATAATGTATACCATATATATACATTAATTCCACTCCTAATCACAAAAAAATGATATTTCGGAAATGAAAATATAATATATATGTTATGAAAGTTAATAAAATATTAAAGTATATTGAATTCATCACAGAAGAGAGAAGTGATACTCCTGAAACTTTGATGAAATCTAAGTTAGATGAATTAGATTCAGCTATTTTTCAATTATTTGATGGAGAAGCTACTGGTGCAGAAGAAGATGAAAAGCCTGAAACCATTTCAAAAGGTAAAGCTAGAGATAATGATAGAAAGAAAAAGAAAAAGTTATCAATGGTTGATATGGGAGTTACATTAGATAGTCATGAAGTATCTGTTTACTCCCCAACCGATCCTACTTTAACAGTTAAATATACTGATCAGGAAGGTACTTATGATTTACTTATAAGTATAAATATCGGTGATGCTGTAGCAAAAGACCCTAATGTAAATTTCACATCTGATGATGTTAAAAAATTATATGTTAAGTTTAAAAAATATACAATAGATGATATTGACTTAATTGGACAAACAACTCATAATATAACAGTTGATAGAGACGAAAATTTTGAGGATAATGGATTTATATTTAACGTGCCTAAACCAAAAAAAGCTCAAGGAGCTCAAACACCTCCACCAGCTCAAGGTCAGGAACAAGAACAACCACAGGCACAACCGGCTCAAGAAGAAGTTGAAAAAATGAATTTAATGGAATTTTTAGAATTCCTAAAAATAGATTTTGATAAAAGATATCCTGATAATAAGAATTAGATAGAAAAATAATATTAAAAACCAGTTTAAAACTGGTTTTTTTGTTTAGGGAAACTACATTTTAAAATAAATAAGTTATGCAAGTAAACATAGTAACAAATTTTCAAATCTTACAAGAGATTAAAAGATCTAAATACTTTCAAGTTAATTTAGGTTTTGTTCCAACTGTTGAGAAAAACGGTCAACGAGTTTTCAACGATAAAGATAGATTCTCACAAGTTTATAATGGTAATTATAAAACAACAATTTACGCACAAGGTAAAATTGGAAATATAAGATTTTACACAGACCATTACATACAAGATCCAGTTATGGGTGTTTATTATGGTGATACTTTTGAAGAGTTTGTTGTTGATTTTGATGGTAAACTTTTAAGAGATAAAGGAATTGATGGATATTTAGGTTATATTATAAAAGATGTTGAAGAAAAATATGATATTCTATTAAAAGATAATGCACTTAAAAAGGTTGAAGAAAAGGCAAAAGGTGATGCTGAGAAACTAACAAATAATCCAGGTAGTGTAACTTGGGATGATGTTAGAGCATTTTTAGAGAAAGAAAGATTAAATAGAAGAATTTAGTTGTAAGCAATAGAAGACAATAAAGTATAAATAATATACTTATCTATCTTATCTAAATCATCAAAATCAAAACTTATTTGTATATCATCATCTTCATGAAACATATGCAACCAAATTTTATTTTCGGATTTAATCCACTCAATAGAATTAAAAGTTCCTAAGCTCAAATCTATATCAATTACAAGCTCAGTAAGTCCAATCCCGAGTATTTTAATAATTTTGGATATCTTTCTTTTCATATTATATATATTAATTAATTATTGAGAATAAAAATTTAATATATAAAAAAACTGAAATTTTTAATATGAGTATTTTAAAATACAATGATTATTTAACAGAAAAACAAATTATTAACTTAATTAACGAGTCTGTTTTAGTTTACTCAACCAAATTAGTAAACTTACTTAAAAGAATGCCAAGAAATAGAATCGCGGTTGAGTTATTAAGACTTAATAAAAGTGATGTTGAAGGTATTACACAAAACTATATTGATGTAACAGATAGAGAGAGTTTTTCTTTTACACCAGATAGAAGGGTTCAACAAATGATAGGAGATAGACCAGTTGTTTTTAAAGCTATGAATGCTAGAAATTTAACATCAAGTGATAAAAATAATGGTATATTCGAAAGACTTGGTTTTGATAGAGAAACTCAAGAGAAATGGTCGGCTCAAAACGGTTCTGTATTAAGAATCTTATCAGAAACGGTTACTAAAACTACTGGTAAAACTTATGTTATGGCTGAAGAACGTAATGATGATGGATCTGAAAAAGAAGGTGCTAGAATCGCAGTTCTTAATAAAGAAGGTTTAGAAGTATTCGCTCCTGAATTAGAAGCTATTTGGACAACTGCTAGAAATCCACTTCGTTTAGGTAGAATGGCAAGAGCTATTTTAACTGTTAGTTCAATTGCATTTACAGACCATGAATTATCTCAGTTTGTTGAACAATTTACGGCTACTTTTGATTTCGCTGCAGACGCTTTAAGACAATTTGATATTGTTAGTGGTGATGATATTTTTAAATGGTATGCTGGTGTTAGATATACAAATGGTGGTGGATCATTAAACCATTCTTGTATGAGTAGTGCATCAAGAAATAAATTATCTATATATTGTAATAATTCTAATGTTAGTCTTGTTATTCTTTATGATGATGCTGGTGAAGTTATTGATGGTGTTTATCAATCTAATAAAATTAAAGGTAGAGCAATACTTTGGAAAAACTGTGATATTAACGGTGAAGTTGCTACTTTTATGGATAGAATTTATACAACTTTTGAAAGTGATACTGAATTATTTAAACAATTCGCTGAAAAAGAAGAATTTTTCTTTAAAACTAACCAAGGTTATGGTGGTCAAAGTATTTCAAATGGAACGAGAACAATTGATAGACCAGGAATTGTATGTAGTTTAGATGAATCAGATTTATCGACATACCCTTACATGGATACAATGTGTCATGTTGATATCAGTAATAATAAATGTTCTAATAATAGTAATGATTTAAGAGGTCGTGTTAGATATTGTCAAGATACTGGTGGTGGTTGGGAAGGAGCTGATGAGTCGGATGGAGATGATGAGTATGATGAGGATGACTTTTAATAAAATTAAAAAACCCAACTAAATTTAGTTGGGTTTTTTTATTACTTATTCATTAAGTATTTTACAACTGAATCCCAGTTTTGAAAATCACCTTGTCCAAAGTGTATTTGTTCTCCTTCAAAACCAGACCAGATTTTATCATCAATAAGATAATCTCCTTTTAATAAAGCTTTATCTGGACATAAAATTAACTTATCAACTATGTCTTGTCCAAAGTGGTCAAAAATCCATTTAGCTTTCTCTGTATAACAATTTAAGTTTTTTGTAGATGGTCTAGTTAATATCCAAACATCATATCTTTCTTCGAGTTTTCTAAAACCTTCAATAGCTCCTTCCAATGGTTCTAAGCCAAGAAAGAAACCCCATTGTGATTGTGGGTATGGCTGAGATGGATTTTCTGTAAGTGCTTTCTTAGCTGCTCTATAAAAACTACATAGAGTGTCATCCATATCAACATAAACTAATTCTTTATCTAAATTTCTCATAATACAAATATACGGATTTTTCTTATAAGTTTTACTTTCATAACATAGATTTTTCACAAATATAATAATAAAATATAATATATAATAAAAATATAATAATTAATATGAATAATGATCCTAAAACAATTAAGGAGGAATGGAGTGTAGATCCTTTAGAAGGTCAAACACTAAATGAGATTCAACAAATAATAGTTAATGAATCTTTAGGTTTGGAACAATCAATGAGAACTGAAAAACCTATAAGTATGGAACTTGAGAATAGATACTCTAGTTTATTTAGTCAGTGTGATGATTTAATTAGAACTTTAGAACAAGACTCTCTTCAAAGATTACTTAGAAATGTTTATATAAATGAAAATCCAAAATGGCATCCAGAAAGAAATTCTTTAGTACATATTAAAATTGTAATGTCTCGTGGTATTGAAACTGGTGATGATGATTTAGTAAGATCTGCTCTTTATCATGATATTTCAAAATTTGACACTGTTTCATTTAATAAACAAGGTTGGCCAACTTGTTTAGGACACGATAAGTCTGGTGCTGAAGTTGCTTTATCAGATGGTGCCAGTGATGTTATTGTTTATGTATGTGCTAAACATATGGTTATAAAGGGATGGCAAGGTGTATCAGAGGCTGGTGAATTAAATCCATCAACTAAATATAAAATATTTGCTGAAGCTCCTGGTGAAACACCTGATGAAAAAGCAAAAGCATTTTGGAAACTTTGTGTATTTACTAATATGGATAATATGGGTAAAGAATTTAATGCAGATTCTTTAAGATGGGATAATCCAACTTATGAGAGATGGGATGAAGAATGTCCTCTTAAAGATATTTATAAAAAGTCAGAATTAGTTGAGATTAAAGTTGAAAAGCCAAAACCACCATTTTCATCAGACGAAATTATGTCATTTGGTATTCAACAGGGTCCGATGATGGGTAAAGTAATTGGTGCTACTACTGGTAAAACTAAAGAAGAAGCTCACTTAGATTTAAAAGAAGATATTTCTACCACAGAATTTAATGCTTTACTTTTAGATATTGAGAGTGTATTGCATGATGAGTTTAATATTAACCATGTTACCATTCAACCAGAGTTTAATAAAGAAGATCCTAAAGAAGTAATTGTACAAGACTAATCATGGTTATACATATTACAATTTACGTTTAACTGTTGTTCTAAATTCGGTAAATGCCGGTTTATGTGTTGGGTTTTCAATGTCAAATATGCGTTTCACATTTTTGA
>ENA-OSIY01000785-OSIY01000785.1-marine-metagenome-genome-assembly--contig:-NODE-785-length-17385-cov-13.788595_pt1 | contig 17385 bp, 4 predicted proteins | sample MGYA00237884_ERZ534233 | MGnify/ENA primary metagenome ERZ534233 (study PRJEB26412, sample SAMN06343840) | marine metagenome | isolation source: estuarine water | place: USA: Columbia River Estuary... | reverse complement strand
CGGCGACCACCGAGATCTACACCTCTCTATTCGTCGGCAGCGTCAGATGTGTATAAGAGACAGAGACTCCACCGCTTGTTCCACCAACAGAAACTCCAGGAAAGAAAATTCCTACACCGTATGATTTCTTAGCTCCTGATAAAATGAGTATGTTAGCTGCAGGTATGAATCCTCCTAAGAAGTATTTACCATACTTTGCAAACTATGCTGCTAATATTCCAACTCCTACATTTTACAGTCCTGAGCGTGAGTTAGCAGCTAATGCTGAACAAGCTAATATTATGTCTCAAGGATTATCTAATGTTGCTGGAAGTCCTGGTAATTATATGACTAACATATCTGCTATACAGGGAAAGGCTGCTGAGCAGGCTACAAATACATTAGGAAGATATAATAATCTTAATGTGGGTGTTGCTAATCAATTTAGTCCAATGGTAGCAGAAGCAATGAACAAGCAAGCTATGTATGCTGCTGAAAGAACTAATGAATTATTTAAAGGTAATGTAATAGCTAATCAGCAATATGATAATTCTAAAAGAGCTTATTTTACTAATCTTACTAAGTCTTATGCTAATGCATGGAATAATCGTATGAACTTTGGTGACATGAATGATAACTTGGCTTATATGTATAAAGATCCTAGAAGCGGAAGAAATGTATTTAAAGGACCTATTGGAGATATTTCAAGTTTAGGAATGTATGGTTCTTCTATGAACATGGGTCAAAGGGGTGTAAGTAATTTAGGTAGTATATATAATAATTTATACAATAACTATTTATCTCAGTTAAAAGATAGTGCTGACATGACCCCTGAGGAAAAGAAAAAGCAAGCTGCTAACTTAGCAAACTTAGGTTTAAGAAGTATGCAACAAACTAGAACTGTTAACTCAAGAAATCCTTTTATGTTTAATCAAAGAAGTACTGGATTTACTGGAGTGGACCCTAATAATTTTGATGATGATTTTAACAACGATATCCTGTAAACCTAATAAGTTTAGTTTTAAACTTTAAAGATTTTACCGTATATTATTATGTAGACAACTATGGCAAGCTATATCCCAAATATTACAGATGTTTTTCCTGAGCCAGTGCTCTATACTCCTGATTTTAACAGGGTAGAAAGAATGCTGCAGCAGAGAGAAGGTATGTACAAGCAAGGAGCTCAACGAGTTAAAAACTTGTATGAGTCAGTTTTTAATTCCAGCATGTTAAGAAATGAAGACATCCAAAGGAGAGATGCCTATCTTAAAGCAATTGATGAGGGTCTTAAAAAGGTCTCTGCTCTTGATCTATCTCTTCCTCAAAACCAGGAGATAGCTACTAAACTATTTGAACCTGTAACTACAGATCAAAGTATTGTAAAAGATATTCAGTTTACTAGACAGTATCAAAATGAAGTGGCTAAAGCTGAACAGTTAAAGTCATCTCAAGATCCTGCTACTAGAAGACAGTATTGGGATACTGGTAGAAAATTACTTGACTATCAAGCTGAAGAATTTAAAAATGGTTCATCTCAAGATGCATTACGTGCATCCTCTCCTTCTTATATTCCTAATGTAGATTTATTTACATTAGCTGAAAAAATGTACAAAGAGTCTGGCATTTCTGTAAAGAAAGATCAAATATCTGGTGGTTATATATGGACTCAGAAGAATGGAGAATTAGCTATACCTTTAACACAGAGTATGGTAAACACTTTATTTGATAATGATCCTGCTATTAAAGATATGTTGAATGCTGAGGCATTTGTTCAGCGTAAAGATTTTGTTAAAGCTAATGCAGCTAAATACGGATCTAATCAAGCAGCTGAGCAAGTTTATATTAAAGATGTTATGACAACTATAAACTCTGGTTTACAAGCTCAGTTACAAGTTGATTCTCAAGATTTAAAAGCATTGAGAGGAAAAAAAGAAAGTTGGGATAAGTTAATATCTACAAAAGGTATTATTCCTGGATCTCAAGAACACTTAGATTACCTTACAGATATGCAAAGAATAGATTTACTAGATAAGTCTATTGTATCAGCTAGAGATAGAGTAGCTAAACAATCTACATTAGATCTTAGTAATATAAATGATTTAAGATCTGCGGCTGATGGAGCAGTTTCTCAATATGGTTATACTGAAATGTCTAATAAAATTGCTAAGTATTTAGCGTATAAGAATAGTGATATTTCTGTTAAAGCTGATCCTGTTGCAATGTCTCAATTAAATAGTAGTTTAGCACTACGCAATGCATTAAGCACCTTAAAAGCTAGACATGATTATACAATGATAGAAATAGCTGAAAGAGGTAAATATAAAGATGGTAAAGATAAAGATGATTCTACTGACGATGATTCTCTATTAGATAGCTTATTTAAGGACGGGTTTAATAATCCAAATAAAGAGAATACTCCTGATGATCTATAATATGATTCATCTAATTGATTTTAAAATAGTTTAACTTTATGTTACAAGAAGATAATTTAGATATGATCGTTGACCAAGAACCTGGTGATCCAAAACCTATTAAAGGAGGTGTTTCTACTACTAGAAATACTACTCCTGCTTGGGAAGCTAATACTAACTATATAAAAAAGCAAGTAGATAAATATAGTCAAGATGCATTATCATTTGCTACTCAAGCCTTTACAGTTGGTGAAACATTACCTACAGTGAATGGTAAACAGTTAAGTAGTATAGATGAATTAACTAAATACATGAAGGATCCTAATGCTAGCCAATCAATTTTAGAACAGGCTAGTAAGATTATTACAGACAAACCAGATTTAGATGATGAGATAGCAGCAAGTTTATTAGAAAAAAGATTGGACTTAGATGAGATTATAGGTTCTATTAGTTTATCTAACCAATTGATTGGTAAGGATTTACAAAACGCTGCTATTACAGTTGATGCTAAATTAAAAGCTCAAGGTAAATCTAGTTCTTATGCTAGTCATAATTCAATGATATCTTCTAATGGATCTTTTGTAAATGCTGATGAATGGGCACTTAATTATATTAATCAGATAATTGAAAAGACTAATGCTGTAGCAAGGCGTTATAAGGAGTCTGATCCTAATAGTATAAGAAATATACTATTCCGAGGTATGAATCCTCCACTTAATTCAGCTGGACAAAGAATGTCTTATGGTTATGGTGATGAAGCTGAGGACTATGGTATAGATAGGAGAAAATATCCAAACCTTAATGTAGTTAACTTTAAACCTAAGAAAATATCTGAAGATCAACTTAGGGAACAAAGTCTAATGAGAGCAATGCCTTTGTTAGAACCTGTAACAGCTAGTAATATGAAAAGTAGTACTTTATACGAACAAGCTATAAAACAATACAATGATTCTAATAAACGTATTATAGAAGAGTATAATAAAAATAGTAAGACTAGAAAAGTTCAAGCTGAAAGACAAGGAATATATACTAATAATGCAGGAGGAGCTACAATGGCTGCTTCTACTTATAATGTAAGATTTGATACTGATAATGCTTATACAAAAGATGAGCAGGGAAACAAACAGATCTCTAATCAAATGGGAGAAGTTGTAGACTTTGTAAGCAAGTTAAGAGACACAGAAGGATTATTGTTTTCTAAAGGTGCCCCATCTACAGAAAATGGGAGAGAGGTAGATGCAGATGCTGCTAAATTATTTAGAAGACTTTATGATGATATTCGTAACACCTTATATGATAAGAGTAGAAAGCCTAATGATAAAGGAAGACCTTTTGGTGAAATTACTATGCAACCTATTGGATTAGGAGATGAACAGTATCATGCTTATCATGTAAAAATGAGACCTGAATATTTTAAAAAGTATATGGGGACTAAAACTGAACCAGGATATGCTAGAACTGGTGAGACAAATGATGAAGGTGAATTAATAGATGCTGCAGTTAGTGGTAAAATACCTGAGGAGGGATACACTGTATATGTTCCAGTTGAATCAAGTAAGAAAACAAACATAGGAGCTCGTTCTTTAAAAGGTACTTCTATATCTTATGTAGAAGGCAATATTGCATTAAGTCCTAAAGGAGAATATAATATTAATATTCCTAATGGTATGAATGTTAGTATTAAACGTAATACTAGTCAAGGGTCTTATGTAGTTAGCGGAAATGCTGTAGCTTATAATCCTACCACTGCAAAGTATGATACAGTTCCTCTTAATGCTTTAGATATTAAATCTCAATACGGATTAGATGTTGATTTAGATCAGTTAGCTAAATTTATTCGTAAGCAAGGGATTAGTAATTTTAAACTTAATCACTCTCAGTTAAATGCAGATAAAAAACTTAGAGGTGTAAGAGATCCTAAACAATTATCACAATAACATTTATGGCATTAGAACCATTAGATAATAGTCTTGATGAAACTCAAGAAGTTAATACTGGCTTGGATTTTTCTGGTATAGATGATCCTATGGACCCATTGTCAGGAGTTAATCTAGAACAATTAGAACAGCAAGATCCTACTCCTAAACCTAAACCTGCTACTAAAGCTGATCTAACTGCTAATTATAATAAGCAAATGAAAGCTTTAAAGCAGTTTGGTAGTGAGGGTATTCTTAGAGCTCAAGAAGGCTCACGTGATCCAATACAAAGAGCAAGAGTTGTAGAGTTTGATGCTAATAAATCTAACATTGATAGATACTTAGGATATGGTAAGTCCACTTTTAATAGAGTGGGCTTTGTTCCTTTTACAGATAATGAAAAGATTTTTAATGAGAAGACTACTATATGGAATGACCTAGGTAGAATGTCTGGTGTATTTGGTAGTCTAGCTTATGAAGGTGCTATGGGTGGATATAGGTCAATGGGATCTATACTTTCTGGTGAAGACTTTTTCTCTCCTGATGATAAGACTGCTGAGGGCTTTGATAAAGCTAACTCTATTGGTATGTCAAGCCGAGGAGGCTTTGGAGGTTTTGTTAATAACTTTGTATTAAACTCTGCATATACTGTTGGTATTGGTGTAAGTATTCTTGCTGAAGAAATGGCAATGGCTGGTTTAGAAGCACTAACTGTTGGTGGAGCCACTCCACTAGTAGCAGCTAGAACTGCTATGAATATGGAAAGACTTAGTAAAGCTTTTAAACTAAATGCTGTAGGTAATATATTTAAAGGAAGTGTTCAACTTGCTAAGTCTTTAGGAAAGGTAGGAGATGCAAAAGATTTTTATACAGCTGTAAAAGCTGGTAGTGGCACTTTAGGTAAAGGTTTATTTAACTTTGTCAATCCTGCTTCAAGAACTACTCAAGATTTAATGGATATAGCAAAAGGAAGTGCAAGTGTAAGAAACTTAAGCAACTTTGCTAAGATGAAACAAACGTTTGGTTCTTTCTATAGAGATATGAGAGATGCTAACTTAGCACTATCTGAATCTAAATTAGAAGGTGGTTCTGCTAAAAGAGAAGAAGCTGAAAGATTATTGTCTTTATATGAACAAGAGAATGGTAAGCCAGCTGAAGGAGCTGACTTAGAAAAGATTTATAAGCAAGCTGAAGATGTAGGTTATGGTGTAACAGCTATTAACTTTCCTATTATATATGCTACAAACCGTGTAACTTTTGACGGTCTATTTAAGTTTAGAGGATTTAGAAGTTTAGATAACTTAAGTAAAGAAGCTACACTTCTAGAGAAAGGTATTGGGTTTAAGAAAGGTGTAGGCTTTACAGATGAAGCTGCCTTAGGTTTTATGGAAGGTGCTAAAAAGAATTTAACCTCTGCAAGATATTATGGTGCACAGTTTGGTAGATTCCTTAACTATAGTAAAAGAAATCTAGCTGAAGGTTTCCAAGAGAATGCTCAGAACATAGTTTCTGAATCTGTTAAAAACTATTATGATGGTATTTATAAAGATGGTACAGTTGGTTCATTAGAGTATGGTTCTGGATTAGCATGGAATGCTATTAAGAAAGAGGCTACCACTGCACAAGGTGCTGAAACATTTGCATCAGGATTCTTAATGGGAGGATTTATTGGAGTAAGTCAAAATGCATTTTTAAATAAAGCTCCTAATATCTATTACCAACTTAGTGACCCTACTAAATATGCTGAGTATAAAGAAGCTAAAGCTAAATCTAAAGCTGATGCTATAGCAGGACTTAATGAGATGTATAGTAATCCATTAAAGTATTTTAGCTCTAAGAATGAAAGTGCAGTTATTCAGAAAAAATCTGCGGATGCTATGAATACAGCTGAAGAAAACGGTGATGCTAAAACTTTTCAAGATGCTAAGGATATAAGAACATTTGATCATGTATTTCAAGCTTTAGATAATGGTACATTTGATAACTTACTTAGTAGCTATGCTGAGCTTAAAAAGCTTGATAATGATGAATTAGCTGACTTCTTGGGTATAGCTAAAACAGAAAAAGCTAGTGAAAAGCTTGATGAGATAGTATCTAGAGCTAAAGAGATTAAGAATAGATATGAGGTTGTAAATACACAGTTTGCTAATCCTTTTAACCCAAGAGCTTATAAAGCTAAGACTCCTGAGTTTGAAGGAGAAGCTATTGCTTATAAGGCTTTTGAGCAGGCTAAAAGAGTAGCTGTAGCATCTCAACATAGTTTTGATAGATCTCTTGAAAGAATGACTAAGGTGTATTCAGATCTTGTTGCAGATAAACCTGTAGCAAAAGCATCTAATAGTGACTTAAGTGTATTGTTTGATATTAACGATATTAACAATGAAATAGATATTTTAAAGAAAGAAATAACAGGATATGTAGAACCAACGGCTGAGCAGAAGAAACTTATAAAACAGAAGACTGCTAAGTTAGAAAGCTTGCAAGACTATAAAGATAAATTAAACTCTCACTTAGAATCTTTATCTGCTAATGAGGTGGAAGAGAATGGGCAGTTTAAGATTCAATTCTCTGAAGATACTACTAATGCTTTAAGAAAAAGCTATGAAAAGTATTTAAAGCAATTAGCTTCTGTTAATAACGATTACGTTTTTAATGAGAAGATTGATGATTCTTTTGCTAAAGTGTTAGACTATTACTCTCTAAATCAAGATTCTAAAGATCATAATAACGCTGTTAACACTCTTCTTGATCCTACAAATTTATATAAGTTAGCTAAATCTATTAGTGAGTATTATACAAAGCTTTGGGGTAGTAAAGATGAAAATATAGCTGAACGTATAGACAAAGCTCAAAGGATGATGGAGTTTAATAATTTACTAAAGACTTTAGCAGCTCAAGGAATAATGATTACTCCTGAACAGCTAGAAGACTTTGTTGAAAATGATGTTAGACCTACTACATTCTTGGATGCAGCTACAGGACAACCTTTAGATCCTACATCTGAGAAAGCTATTCTTGCTAATGACATCATGAAAATTGATGATGAGATTAAGGATCAACCTGAGCCAGCTCCTGTAGAAGAAGCACCAGCTCCAGTAGTTGAGACTCCTGTACAAGAAGCTAAACCTACTGAAGAACTTCCTGCAGATCTTGAAGCTTTATTAAGAGCAGCTCATGATAACTATGTAATAAGTAATGATTCAGATATTACATTTGAAAACTATATTGCTACATCTACTACAGCATCTCGTATTAAAGATACCTATTATAAAAACGCTCAAGTACCTACTACTGAATCTGCTCCAACTGAACCCACACCTTCTGTAGATTCTGTAGAGATATCTTCTAATTCTAAGGGATTAGCTGCTGCTCTTACTAACCCAACTGAGTTAGCTAAAAAGAAAGGAAACTTGACAGAGTCTTATCCTGTAACTGTTCGTGGAAAAGAATACCCTGATGCAGAAGCTGCTTATCAAGCATTAAAAGGAACTGCTACTAAAGATGATGGTCCAAATAGTACTTATAACTTAATGGTTGAAATCTTAAAAGCTAAGTTAGAACAGTATCCTAGATTAGTATCTGAAATAGATAAAGCTGGTGGTAAAAGCTGGTTATCAAAAGCTACACATCAACCTACATCTAGAAATACAGTTTGGGAAACAGGAGGAAAAAACTGGTTTATAAAAGCTCTTACAGATGCATACCTTAGTGTTAAAGGACCTGAGTCTGTAGTTACAGAAGAAAATATAGAACCTACTAAAGAAAGTGGACTTAAAAAAGCTCAAGATATATTAAATTCGGTATCTTCTATTAAGGACCTACCTAACTTAAATGCTGTAAATGGTAACCCATTCACTTTCAAGCTGTTAGATTTAATTAGCTCTGGAGAAGTTACTTCAAAAGAAATAATTGATATGGTGGAAAAAAGACGTCAAGAACTATCTGAAAACTTATCTTTAAATGATATAAAGACAGGAGATATAGTTATCTTTACTGACGGTAGAAAAGGTATAGTAAAGTCAATGACTAAGGATGCTATAAAGGTTAAACTTTTCAATAGTAAATCTAAGGGTCTAGAAGTTGTACCAGCTGCTGAAATATCTAAAAAAATTAAGATGGTAGAGAACGGTAAGATTGCAGCAGTTGAAGAAACTGTACAAGTAGAGGTTGCTCCTGAGAATAAACCAGAAGTAGAAGCTTCTAAAGATACTGTAGATAGTTTTACATCTGATGCAGCTAGAGTTAAGAATGCTATCAATGATGTAATGGCTAACACAGGAAAAGACAACAGTAATAATATTCAGAATATAATTGACAACATGGGTTGTAAAACTAAAGGTGCATAATATGGCATGTAGATTATCAGACGATCAAGTAGAATTATTATTTAAAGCAGTAGTAGGTAGTATTGCAGCAGGTAAAAATAATGGACAGCAGTATAGTCCTGAGGGATTTATGCGTGATTTCTATACTATGATATTTAATGCATCAGGAGATAGAGATAATGCTTTAGACTATGTTCAGCATATTCCTAGAATGATTGCGTCAGCTTATGGTAGTGAAGAGAAGATTGCTGATTATCTAACTGATAGTGGTGTAGATTTTAATGCTCTAAATAAATTAAGAAAAGACTTTAAGGATATAGAGAATGTAGTATCTTTTTTAGGATTGAATAGTAATGTTAATGAAGTAGTAGAGCAAATTGTAGAGGAGAGCAATCCTTCTACACCTGTTATTCCTACAGAAGTTTATACTGAGATTGAGCAAAAAGATATTGAGTTAAAGAAGCAAGCTTACAAATCCGGTAATAATTTTACTGCCACTCCAGAAAGTGGTTTAGCTGTATTTAATCAAGAAGCTAAAGAATATGATGGAGCTGTAGCTACAGATAATATTCCTGATCCAGATCCAGCTAAGAAGACTTACTACGCTGTAGTGAGAAAGCTTAATGAGTTAATGGATAAATACAACTTCCAAACTGCTGATAACGTTAAATTAAATAATGTTAAAGGTATTTACATGAAGCTTGTAAAAGCTAATACAATAGCTGAAGATGAGTTATACATATCTGATAGAGCATACATCAATCAGAGTGAGGAAAATAAAGCTAAACATAATGCTACAGGATTAGCTTTAGTATATACCGATAAGGCTGGAAACATATTATACTTTAATCAAGAAGGTAACATTACTACTAAAGAAGAAGGTGGTAGATTAGTTTATGGTAAATTAAGAAATGCTTATACAGATAGAAGTGGTCAACGTTATATACCAAGAGTACAAACTGTTGAGGAATTAGTAAATAAGTCTGATAAGACTGAAGAAGATATCAAAAGTATACAAGAACAAAGAGCTAATGAGATAGATGTATTAGATGCTGCTCGTAGTTTTGTAACTAATAACCCTGATGAGTCTCTTATATTTTCAATTACTCCTGGTAGAAATGGCTATATTAAAGAAGACTTTAGTAAAGCTAGTTCTATATCTTCTATACAATTAGAAAAAGGATTTAATCCATGGGTATCTAAGCAAACTTCTGGCGTAGTTGTTTCTGGTGGTGTATATTTTAATGTGCCAGGTTATGATTATCCAGTTCTTATTCAAAGACCAAAGTTTGGTAATGTAACTAACTTAGCTGAAAACTTAGGTGAGTTACTATTTAATGATAGTACACAATCTAATATTGATAAGATTAATGTTTTAAAGCAGTTTGTTTTTAGCAATGATACTAAAGTATTTGAGCGTGACGGTAAAGTGTTTGTAAAGCAAGGAGAGCAAGAATTTGATACTACAGATATTGCAGGTCGTGAGACATTTGTAAATAACCTTAAAGAGCAGACAGTTAATGTAAACAAAGATCTTATTGGATCTTTTATGCAGATGCCTGTTAGTTTAGATGGTAAGGTGCAGTTGCAGAAAGAACGTTATAACAACTTCTTAAGTGCAAACTTTAATACATACTTATCTAAAAATGCTGAAGGTAGATTAGTAAGCTTAAATGCTTATAATACTATTTTTCCAACTACAGAAGTTCAGACTAAACTGTTTGGCTCAAAAGTAAACAAAGCGGAAAAGGTTTCTACAATAGAGCAAGCCACTCCTACAGATAATTCAATAGATGATTTTAAAAGTTTATTAGATAGTAAAGACTTCTCCTTAAAGAAATCATTGCTGCTATCTAGTGAAGCTACTAAAGAACAGATTGATCTAGCTGAGCAGTGGTTTAAGACCAGTCCTCTTTCCAAGTTTGTAGCACTTAAAACTTTATTTAATATAGTTAATAGTAATGCCGTTGGTGAATGGACTACCTCTGGTATAGTTTTATATGCTGGATCTAACTTTAGTGATGTCTATCATGAAGCTTTTCATGCTTTTACTCAAATGTTTTTAACTAAAGAACAAAAGGTTGAATTGTATTCTGAAGCTAGAAAGTTAGCTGGTAGTTTTACTACTGCTGATGGTAGAATAGTTAAGTTTAATGGTGCTACTGATTTACAGTTAGAAGAGTTTATGGCTGAAGATTTTCGTAAATACGCCATGGCTAATGGTAACTACACAGTAAATGGTAAGCCTGTACGTAATACTATCTTTAGACGTATATGGAACTTCTTAAAGCAAGTATTTAAAGGAGCAAGTTTAAAGTCAATTGCTGAAGATGCACTAGCTACAGAAAGCATACAAGAACTTTATGATAAGTTATATGTAGGTAATATTAATGACTATACTCCTTCTATTAAAAATGTACAGTTTTCACTACTTAATAAAGGAATACAGAGTCTAGATACAAAAGCTGAAGGATTAAACTATCAAGATTCAATGACTCTTGTAGAAACTATGGACTCTCTAATAGCATCTACATTAAGTTCATATGATAAAAGTGTAGGGATTATATTTACTAATCCTGAATTACTAGGACCATTATATGAGAAGATCAGAAATGATTTTAAAACTATTTTAAATAACACAGAGTTATCAGAGAATGCTAGACGTATAGCTCAATTTGCATTAGATAACTGGGGAGAATTTGAAAAGGTTTCTAGAAATGAGCAAGCTGATGGTACATTAGCTTTTCATAAGAAACGTTCTTCCTATCTTACTTTTGAAGATAGATACTCTGAAATGAGTCCTATAGAGCAAGAAGAAGCTGAAGATGATGTAGAGGTTAATAAAAGTGAGGAAGAAGATGGTTTAAGTTTAACTGATAAGCAACTTGAAGAAAACTTTGGTAAAAACGTTTTTGAAAGAAAAGGTAATGAGTTATCTGTTAGAGAACTAGCTAGTAGTGAAAGTGTATATTTAGTAAAGAGTCTTCCAGCAATTGATCCTAAAACAGGTAAACCTAAATTAAACAGTTTAGGTGTGGCTAAATTAGCTGACTTTAATAGAACATGGGGAATTATTATTAATGCTGTTCAAGGAGCTACGTCTGATGTTCAGATGTACAATAAACTTATAGAAGCATCTGCTAAGTATCCTGAGATAAAGTATTTAGTTGATCGTCTAGGTAATCCTATGGATCATGTACAAGCTAAAGATTGGCCTTATCAAAAGATGTGGATCAGTTTTGTACGTGACTTTAGTGTATATCGTATACCAATTAAAGAGGTTCGTATTATCAATTCAGCTGAAACTGGTGGTTTCCGTATAGAATTTACTGAGTCTAGTCCAACTACTAGACAAGTAGAAGATGTGTTTGTTTCACAATTTCAAGGAATTAAAAACAGCAGTTTTGTTATAGCTGGAACGCAGGGTAATGAATTGAATATAGATGCTATACTTAAAGCGTTTCCTTATAATGATCTTTTTGGAAAAGGTAATAGAACTATTATTGATGAAGATAAAGCATTTGAATTCTTAAGAGCAATAGGATTTTATTTAACAGATAATAGAGCTGTTAAACAGAAAGTATACGATAACTACACTGCTGTATATTATCTATATAAAGGAATTCAAGATCTTAAAAAGTATAATATAAAGACTACTAACCCTGTTTTAGCTTTACGTACTGAAGTAAAGATAGATGGGGAGTCTGTATATAAAGGAGAGTCTAGTAGTGTTTCTAAGATTTTAGAAATAGAAGCTACTGACTCTGGTAAGTATAGTAATAACTCTGTGCAGAATGTGGAAGGAAATAGAGAGCATGACTTATCATTAAACAATACTATTACAAAGGTGCTATCTGAACTTAATGATAAGGATAAGGACTATAATGAAATGGTTAGTCAACCTCATATGTCTCATTTAGACTATAGAAAAAATCCTTTTGCTAAGTATTCTATATGGTTAAATAGTTTGTTTCATATTCCTGTAGGTAAAGTATTTGATTTAAGTAATAAGAATAAAAGAAAGACTAGTAAAGCTTCATATGGAGCTACTAATGTTACTATAAATATTGATAACTTAAACGGTATCAAGAATGTAATAGAGAATGTAGTTGGTACTCAAAGTGCCTCAACAGGTATTAAGACTTCTCAGCTAGATCCTATTAGTAAGTTTTTAATGGATGTACATACCATGCTAATACGTGGTGTTATGGAACTTTCAAGACATGCAGCTAAGTCTACTGCTTATGGTGTTAGTGTATCTAAGATAGATACAGAGTTTAATCAAAATGCTAATCATTTATATATTAGTAGTGGTTACTTTGCAGATAGAGTTAAAAGTCATAATGCTACTGTATCTCTTCTTAAGCCAAAGATTGCTGCTGAGATGGAACGTATTGCTATACTAAAAGCAGGCAAAGCTGATAATATTCCAGGATTTAATGAGAGAGGTTTAACATTTACAATGTTTGATGATATATTATCAGATAGTCTTAAGGCTGATTTGATAGCTGTAGCTAATGAAGAAGATTCATTAAGTATTTTGGATGATTCTAAGTTTGCTGAAAGAATCTCTAATGATATTAATAACTATATTAATAACTTAGTAGATGAGAACTTTGAAATTTTTGTTACTCTTCCTTATATGTCTGAAGAGATATTATTTGGAGGTAAGGGTATACCATCATTGAGCAACTTAGTTAGAAAAGATACTGGTTTAAATATAGGTAAAGGTAAAGAACAAGAACTTACTATGATTGCTTTAAGATCATTTACAGTAAATGCTTTAATCCATAATATGGAAGCTGTTTCTATATTATATGCAGACTTGGCTATGTATAATCATGATAAGGATGAGTTTCATAAACGTAATGCTGCTATTGGATCTACAGGTAGATCTTTCTCTTCTAGTGAATCTACGTCTATGTTTATTAATAATATAGGTAGAGCATACGCTAATAAAATTGGAGCAGCTCAGCGTTCATTTGATGGTGTAATAAACTCTGTAGTGTTTAAAGATAATAAAGTAGATTCAGTTTATTTTGAAGAGTATGTAACTGCTTTAGTAAGTTCTGGTAAATATACAAAAGAGCAAGCTGAAAAGATTTTATCTCCTTATAAAGAAATGACAGAAGGAGATGCTCAAGGATGGATTACATTTGACTCATATAGAATCTTATCTCTTTTAGAAGGAGCTTGGTCTCCTAAGCAGAATGAGCTATACAATAAGATTGTTAATGATGAAGTTGTAGATCCTGCTGAGATTACTGAATTCTTTCCTACAAAGAAGTTTCAATATGCTGGTCCTGTAAAAACTGAGAAGTTACATGTGCAAGCTTTGCATAAGTTTTCACTAATGCCTCTCATTCCATCTATGGTTAAAGGAACTAACATGGAGACTCTTCATGATAACTTAGTTAAACAAGGAGTAGACTACGCATTGTTTGAGTCTGGAAGTAAGATGGCTACTATAACATCTAATGGAAAACCTGATTCTCTATATGAGAATGATGACTATGCTGCTAGATCTATTAAGTCTTGGAATGAAGGAGAAGCAGAGTACACTAAGAACGGAGTGTTTATACAATACTTAAAAGATCAAGTGGATATTCAATCTACTTGGAAGAATAAAACTATATTCTCTACCCAGCTTAGAACATTGATTATCAATGACTTATTTAAGCAAGGTATACCTATATCTAAAGACTTTGAATTACTTGTATCTAGATTTGAAAAACTACTTGATGTTTTACAAGAAGGTAAGAAAAAAGAGTTGTTAGAACAAGCTGGTTGGAAAGAAGATGCTAAAGGAAACCTATCTGGAAGTACAGAGAGTCTTATGAATTTTGTACAGAAAGAATTAGATCGTCAAGGTTTACCTGAACATGATATAGACTTTATTAAAAACTTTGGTTTACAAAGTGACTTAAGCTTTAGTCTTAATGCTGAGAAGATAGAAAAGTTATTAAACTCTATCGTAATAAAACGATTGGTTCGTCAGAAGATGAACGGAGAGCAATTGGTTCAAGTATCAGGTGCTGGTTTTGAATCAGGATTTAAGAATCCTACAGAAGATCAATTAGCTAGATATGGTACTAATGACTTACCTACTTACCGTCCAGGTGTAATAAATTTTAATAACAAGTATTCTGCTTTTAATAAAAGTCAACTTGAAAGTGCTTATAAAGAACTACAAGATAAAAGTGGTGATGCTAAATACTACGCTACAAGTCAAAGAAATGCTTATCAATTAGAAAAAGAATATCTTAAAGATAAAATTGATGGTAAGAAACCAAGAGTTACAGAAGTAAGAAATCCTACTACTGCTATGAAAGTAAAGATAGCAATGAAGGGTGACTATTACAAGTTACTTGAACTTAAGCATACAGATGGTAAAAAGATTGGTACAATAGAGCGTTTGAATGAAGTGCTTAAGAATGATAAGTGGTTAGATAAAAATGATAATCGTAAGCTTATCACCATGGTAGGGGTGCGTATTCCTGTACAAGGATTTAACTCTATGGAGTTCATGGAAGTCTATGAGTTTCTTCCTGAAGAAGCAGGATCTATTATTGTACCTCCAGCTGAGATTGTAGCTAAATCAGGATCTGACTTTGATATTGACAAGTTAACTATTTTCCAACCTAATTATAAATTTGATAATGAAGAAGCTACTTATGCAACTGGTAAGAGTGTTAAGGCTATTGAGAATCAAATAATTGAAACTATTCGTCAAATTTTAGAGCACCCTGATAACTTTGATGCTCTTATTCGTCCTAACAATACAGACATTGTTAAAGGTGTGGCTGATGAGTTATCTGTTGAAAATATCCAAGGATACAATCCTTTGGCTAATAAGACTAAAGAGCAAGGTTCTAAGATTAGTCCTACTCGTACATTAGAGCCTAGATATAACTTGTATAAACATGAGTCTAATAACATTGGTAAGAGAACATTAGGTATTGGTGCTGTAGATAATAAGTACTCTTCCATCTTTAAAAGAGTGGGAGCTAGACTTGAAAAACAATACACTCACTATCCTATAGATCCTATTACTAAAGAATATAAAGTAAAGAACGGAAAAATTGTTACTGAAATTCGTCCTATTAATATCCGTATGAAACATAATATGGTTACTAAGGATGGTAAGAGCTATATATCTTTATCAGATGTTGAAACTGTAACAGGAGATAAGATCTCTGATTTAATTTCTCAATTGATGAATGGATGGGTAGATATTGAAAAAGATGCTTGGATCTTCAATATTAATGGTAATAACGTAGCAGGTCCTGTATTGCTATTCTTATTAGAAACAGGTGTAGACTTTAAGACAGCTGCTTACTTTGTATCACAACCTTTAGTTATTAAGTATATTAAAGATAGAGCTAAACGTAATAGTCCTTTCTATGAGGCTGCAGGTAACGAGGTTAGCAAGGGTAAAGGTCTTGATAAATATAATATAAGAAAGGAGTTTATTATTCGTAATTTCTATGAGGACTTAACTATAGATAAAAAGACAGGTCGTCCAAGAGAAACTGAAAATGGAGATATTATTGTAAGTAATGCTGATATTTATAGAATTATTAATAAGTATAACGGTAATCAGGAGTATACTGCAGATGGATTACTAGGTAACATTAAAGAAAAGAATACGCAATCTGAGATGGCTAAAGCTGCTTTACTACACTTTTTTGAATTAGAAGATCTAATGAGTCAATTAACTAATGTTAAGTTAACCGTTAACTTAGACACCGCTCCTTCTAAATCTTTGTACTCTGCTCAAGAGAGACTTAGTAAAATAGATAAGTTAAAGAATGTAGATGCTGTGAACCAAAGTTTAGTTAAAGATATATTATCCAACTCTCCTATTAAGTCGTTTCTTGTACAAGCTTTCCAGCTAAAACTATGGAAGCCATTAATGAAACTTAGAGGAGATGAAATTATAAATAACTATTTAATTAATAAGATCAATACTGGTAAGTATAAAAAGACATTTGAAGATGCTGAGAAATATGTAGCAGCATTTAAGAATGATATACCTATGTACTTAATGCAAAACTATGTTAAGGGTATAGATCTGAAGAATATAAAAGAGTATAAAGGATTACTTATAAATAAGAGTATTCCTGTTGAAAAGGTTCAAATTAAATACGGAGCATTTGTAAAAGAAGGTGTGATGTATGTTGATCCTCAGCAGATTGCATTAGACTTTGATCAAAAAGAATATGCAGGAAAAGGATATGAGTCTTTACAGTTAGCTAAAACTGATATAGGAGCTTTCCAAATGGGACCTAAGAGAAGTCAGAACTTACAAGAGTATACTCACTTTGTATTAGAGAGAGAATACCTAAGGTCTGTGATTCCAATGAAAGAGAACCAAAGTAGAGAAGCTTATGAACAAATACTAGCTGATCGTGCTTTAGAGAGAACTTTTAATTTCTATACTATTCTTAAATCTAAGAACAGTATTGCTGATGAGTTCTTAAACATAAAGAGAGTTTACCCTGAGCTAGAGCAAGAGTATATAATTATGGATCAAATTGGCTTTATTGGTGAGGCTGGTAAGAATAAAGGTAGAAAACTTAGAACACTAAAGTTAAAGTCTGATAGACTTGATTCAGAAATGATTAATGTTTTGCACGAGAATTTAGTAAGATTATCTGATGTTGGAACATTAAAAGTTGCAGACAAAGCTAAAAATCTAGAAGTATCTAAGTTTTTTAGCAGATTAATAGTAGCTGAGTACTTAAGAGCTGG
>ENA-OSIY01000783-OSIY01000783.1-marine-metagenome-genome-assembly--contig:-NODE-783-length-17410-cov-5.815439_pt1 | contig 17410 bp, 26 predicted proteins | sample MGYA00237884_ERZ534233 | MGnify/ENA primary metagenome ERZ534233 (study PRJEB26412, sample SAMN06343840) | marine metagenome | isolation source: estuarine water | place: USA: Columbia River Estuary... | reverse complement strand
CATATCAAGATATGGATGAACCAATGCGTAGTATAGCAAAACCATTAATTGAGTCTATGATAGGTGATTCTATGTCGGAGTTAGAAATTGAGATGAAAGAAGGATTGGCTGCTATTAGGCGCATGAGAGAAACTATGGTAGAGTTTAACAAAGAGGCAATTAATTACCCCATAGGAGTGAGGTTAATGGCCATGCGAACTCATATTGTTGAGGATAAGGAACTTGCAGATATGTTTGATGTTACTGAATTAGATAGATTAATACACGAATTAGGGTTTGAAGGGCAGGGCTTAGAATGAACGAAACCTGGAAAGTAGTATTAAAAATGAAAGACTTGGAATGTTGCGGGCATGTCCAAGAGACTATCAGGTTGGATAGTCCAGAGTGGTATAAAAATCCCGCTAACAAAGCAATAGTGGATGACTGTGACACTCTATACAAGTGGTTAGATATGAATCAACATACCAATGTCTATTCTAAAGTTATGCGTGATAGACCTCTTGGTGAAGTAAATAGAACAATGAGGACATTTAAAGGGTTGATGGATATGTGGGATGCGTGCGAAGCCAAATCTAATGCTGGTGGAATCAACGTTAAGGAGTTAATGTAATATGTGTAATGATTGTAATGATTGGAAGGAAATTCTAAAAGAGGATGTTAGTAAAAGACAGCCAGGTCAAGGTTATGGTACTAGAAATATGGAAAGGACAGTTCAAGACCAAGGTTACTCAGAAGCAAGTAATTGGGGTTATGATACGGAGATAGATGAAGAAATCTTACATGAAGGTGTAAAGTGTTTCTATTGTGATGAAGATGCAGAGTGGAAATGTTTGAATGGTTTACGAGGAGGTTGTCATTATGAGGGTGATAGGTATGATGGTGTTCAAGTATGTGGTGCTAACAGTTCATTTGCAAGTGATGAATATCCAGAAGGACATAAAACCTTTGCTAATGAAAGAAATAATGGACATTCTTGGGCAGATATAGATAATGGAATGTTTTCATATGATGAACAATTAGGATATAAAGACCCAGATAAACATAATAAGGATTGATTAATATGAATAACGATGGATTAATAGAATGTCACAATTATGATAAGTTAATGGCTGGTATAGATATGCAAGACATTAAAGTTACTAGAACTAAACAACCTTCAATATTGAGAAGAATTATGTCCATAATAACATTTGGTGTGATTAAATGAGTTGGTTTAATATTGTTAAGACAAAACCTTGTTGGGATGGCTATGAACAGATAGGCATGAAAGACAAGAACGGAAAACAAGTACCAAATTGTGTACCGATTAAAGGTGATTAAATGAGTTGGGAAGACGTATTAAAAATGAAATGCCTCATGTGTGGGGCTGAACTAGAGAAAGTTTATGAGAAGCGTAAAAGCGGTAAGATGTTAAGAGCAAGATTTGAGTGTCCTGAATGTGGACATAAAGAAATATTTTAGGTATGATATGAACACGGAATACTGGGATGCACAGATTAGAGGATATGCTGAAACCTTTAAAAAAAGAGAAAAATTAAAGTTACAAATATATTGGGAGGAAGAATAATGAATTGGTTTACTATTGTCAAAGATGTTGCCGATAGAAAGAAATGCGATGTCTGTCATAGTAGAGGTATTAGTCCATCTGCTGCATCAAAAGGAGTGAAAACTTGTGGCACTTGTCTTAGAAGAAGTGGTAAAAGTAGAAATGAAACAAAGTTACCCAAAGGATTCAATCAGGAGAAAGTTAAATGACTTGGTTTGAAACGATTAAAGCACCTGTTAGAAATTACAAAGATACAGGTAAAGGGGTTCAATTAACGCCAGATGGAAAAATTGATTATAAAAAGGTAAACAATAACCCACGAAACGTTCGTTATAAATATGAAGAAGACCCTAATTTAGATAACATCCATGTTGGAACAGGTGCTACACAAAATGACAATAAACCTGAGAGAAATGAAGACCTTAGAGATGTTCAAACTGGAGAAAAAATAACAGATGAACAAATAAATACCGAAGACCTACTTTCAAGTGAGGGATATAAGGCAGGTATGGATACCTTTTCATCTTATAAATCAGCAAATGTTGATGATTATTATAAAGATTTAGAAACTATATTAGTTAAATATTCAAAGACTAGAGGAGTTCAACCTCATAGGAATTTAATGGAAGCACACATTGCAAATTTCTGGGCTGAAAGTTATGCTTCTCTTAGAACTTTATACACTAGAATGGATGCATTAGCAGAAATAGTGTCAACTAAATTCTCTGAGAAGGATGATTACTTATCCCCTAAAGATAGTGGATATGTATTATCAGCAATGAAAAATATGAGAACTAATGATGAAGCAACTCTATTAGGCAAAAGGAAATGAGTGTTATGACTTGGTTTGAATTAATTAAATCTCTTCCTGATTTTAGTAATTTTATTGAAACTAAATTTATGTATGCTAATGCGGCTTTTGATAAGCATGATAATAGATACCATGAATACATAGCCTACCACCCTAATCAAAGAAAAAGCGAGACACAAAAAAAAGTAAAACAGGCAAAAGAAAAGGTATTACATTATCTTGATAATATAGATGAAGAATGGCAAGAACAAATTGCTTATGAAATAAATCATGGTCAGGGATGGGATGGAAGTTCAAATAATCTAGTTACATTTTATGCTATTTTAGTAGGTTTAATGGCTAAAGCATTAGGAGCAAATCCGAAAGAAGTAGTGGAAGGAATGGAATTCGGATTAATATATCATTTAAATGTAGAGGCTGCTGTTAGAGAAGCAAATATAACTCCTATTGGTGCATGAAAAAGGTGATTAAATGGATTGGTTTAACATGATAAAAATGCCTAATCCTCATGGTGGTAAGTGGATTGATTTAACAAGGGGTGAATATTATAGAATGGATGATAACAATAAACGACTCTACCACAAGGCTATGAACGGTGTGTATAATGAAAGAATTAAAGCGGCAGTTAAGCCAAGAAAAGCAGGTCAACCTCCTCCTTATACAGATGAACAAATTAGAGAATATAGAGAATTATATAGATTTCATGCTAGACAAAAGATGAGATTTACCATAGGGGCAGAAAAAGATAATTTTTATTCTTTAGAAGAGGAAACAGATAGGGAAATACAAACACCAATATATGATGCGGTTGAGAGAATACCAATTACTACTAAAGAAATATATGATGGCTTTACAAGACAACAAAAAAAGAACCATTGGGGTAAAGCAACAACTAGGGATAATTATATTGCAGGTAATAAATATTCTCAATTTGCAGCACGTATGTATAAACGAATGAAAACAGACCCAAATTTTACACCACCATTTATAGATGAGGAATCAATATGACTTGGTTTGAATTAATTAAATCTGGAGAACTTAAAGAGTTTGAAATACTTGCACAAAAGTATGCAGAGCCTACTGATTTGAGTCATTTAGATTACTTAAGGAAGAAACATGGTAAGAAAAGTAGAGAGTTTTATAATGTGTTAAATAAACAATTAAGTGACACTTTAGAAAACAATTGGTCTTCATTAAATGATATTGTAAAAGCATTAAGAGATAAAAACCCAGGTCTTAAAGATTCGGATGAAAACCTTATTTCTTTTCTAAGAAAAAGATTAGAAATAATGAATGTAGAAACTTTTCAAGAACCTGCTGCTGGTAGAACTGGTAAGAAAACATATTATAGGGTGAAACAATGAATAATATTCTCAAGGCTATGGGTATTGCAGTAAGTGTAGGTACAGAAAAATCTGCTCAAAAACTGTATGCTGATTTCTTAAAGCCATTTGGTTTTACTGATGTACAATCATTCACGCCTAATTGGAAAGTAGGTACTGATAGAGTTAAAGAAGGGGTAGGTAAAAAAGGAACTATTTTAGCATCTTTATTCAATCCTAGATTTGTTACTTATACTTACTATGCTATGGAAAACAATATACCACTATACACTAGAACTAGAGGTGAAATTAATAGTGAATTATCTGTTTGGGGTGGAGTAGTAGGAATGTATGATGTTGCAGGTAGTAGATTTCCAACATCTAATCCTAAGAAAAATAAAATACAAAGAACGATACATGGTAAATCAACGGCTAAAGAAATAATAAGAGCACATAATATATTACAAAGAGAAGGAGATAAGTTTAATGGAAAAATGCCTCCTTCTAATTGGACATCTAATTTATCTACTGAAGAACAGGATGATTATCTTGAAGAGAACTTTCCAGAATATCACAAATATTTAATCGAAAATCTACATCAACCTATTGAGGCTAATAGTTTTTTAGATGAACTTAAAGTAACTGCTGGTAGAGCAGCATTTGTTACTAAAGTATATGATTTGATTAAAGTTAAATATCCAGGGTTAAAAGATAGAGTATTCGATGAAGCAACTAAGGTCGATAATAATAAATGGCAAATAGTTGTTATTGCAAATCCTAATGCTAAGGGAGAAGTAACAAAAAGAGGTTTTGTATTATTAGATAATAAATATTTAACACAGTTAATGAGTGATAAATCTGGCAAAGTATCTGACTATATCAAATCAGCACTTACTCGAATCAATAGTAAGGCAGGTAAACTGGTGGGAGAAAATAGCGAATACTTTATTAGAGCACCAGGTGGAGAGTCAATAGAGCCTATTGTTAAATCTGGATGGCTCAATACGCTTCGTGGTGAAAATATGTTTGATGATATTAAGAAATCAACAGTACCTAGTTGGTATGACGTATTAAAATTCAAAGGCCCATTTGATGATAAGGAAGATGCAAGGGATAAGGAGGGTAAAGACAAAATGCCAACAGGTGGAGGCGGAAGCGATAAACCTAAAAAACCTAAAGATTCTACTGAATCAGGTAAAATTTATGAAGATGCTAACCCTAAAGGATGGAAAGATGACTGGAAAAAAGAAAGAGGAATTGACCCAATAACAGGGAAAAGAACCAATGTAAGTGATATGGACAGACAAACCGGACTAGCAAGTACTGATACTCCATGTTGTGCAGAAATAAGACAATATATCAAAGACTTTGTTACATTAACCGCACGACCACCTCCTGTTGTTGCTAAACAAATAGAAGAGTGGATTGATTCTAATATTTTATGTAAAGATATTGAAGAGGCAATGTCTAAAGAACATTATACTAAAGATGACCAGCAACAAACAGTAAGAGGTACTGGAAAATATGCTGATGGTTTCCTAATACCGTTAGAATTTTCTGACTATGAAGCAGAAGATATTGTTGATAACCCCAAGAAAATAATGGTTGAAGCAAACACACCAAGTTTCTTTGCAATGGTTGCTGGAAAGTTATCATTTATACCTAAAGAGAAATGGGCTATTAAAGAAGAACCAAATAAAAGGTCTAGGTTCGGTGGAGGTAAACCAAGAGGTCAAGGATATACTTTAGGTATGCATTACCATGAGTGTCTTACAGGAAGACAAAAAAGCCCTACTACTGAAGCCACTGAATTAGATAATAAGGAATTCTATGCAGATGTTTCTGATACGTATAAAGACAAAATGAGAGAAGAAGAAGAGATAAAAGATGCTTATCAATTAAGAGGAGGAATATTACTTCCTGGTGGCCGACCAGATTGGAACACCTATAGAAAGAAAATGCCTGATTTATTCAATAGGTGGACTCAACTCTCTTTAATATCTCCAGATAGTGAAGAAGGTTATCTTACAACAAGTGAACTAACTGATAATGAAAAAGTAAGAGAAGAAATTTGGGATTATATAGATGAGATGTCAGGAAAAGTAACTACTCAAGCCGAGAGGCAAAGAATGCGTAATGAAGAACCTTTAGAAGACTATGAGTTATTCAATAGGGATGATGAGGATGATGAGTGATTGGTTTAACCTTCTCAAAGTAGCAACTGCTGTAACAACAGGCTCTACTTATGGTGGTGAATCAAACCCTGCTGTAGATTCTTTATTTAATTTAAAGTTTGGAAAAGTGGAGGATGAAGAAGATGCCGAAGAAGACTAAGAAAACTAAGAAGGCTAATCGTCCTATTAAAGAAAAAGGCAGCACTGGTTCTCAAGAATTTGACTATGATGTTTTTAAAGTAATGTTTGATAAATGGCAAAGTGAGTGTTCGGCTAGTGGTTCTAAATTAGGATTAACTTCTTCGGCTACTCTGTTTGATATTGTTAGTGCTCACGGAGTTGTTTCAAGGCCATATACTAAAAATGCAGTAAGTAGAGATAAAGGTGCAGGTACTATTATTTCATTGATGGAAGAGTGGGAAAATGATATTGCTATATTAGAAACTGTAGATTTATTGGCGTTAGATGAAGTAATTAAAAGATTAGAAGAGATGGCTAATTCTGATGCAGACCCTAGAAATATTAGATTCACTGTACCTATACCTAGTGAAATAAATGATTCTACTGGGGACTATGATGAAGATGATGTTACTGAAGTATATGGCCATTATAGAACACCGGATTATATACAATACAGAAAGATAATGTCTGATTTACCTAACAGTAAACTCAATCCAGAGACTATTGATGCAGTTGAACCTAACTGGTATGCAGAAGGTAAAGATGGTAGGAATACAGCAGAACCACCTATGTGGCAAGCATTGTTTGCAACTAATGGTAACTTAGTTACTAAGGGTTTATTGAGTATTTGTAAAGAAGCAAAGAAATTAATTAAAGATACTAAAATAATTAACGTTGTTCTTAAAGTGCAAGATAGCGGTGATGGAGTATTAGCCGAGGATATATATAGATTACCTGCTGTTAAGCAATGGTTTGTAGAACAAGTAGGTAATAGCAGTAGTCCAGGTAAAGCAATAAATCCTAGAACATTACACTTCAAAGATGATTCTACACGCAAAGCATTACTTACAAAAAAGTTTAATGTTTCAGGACTATCACAAAGTAATTTCATTAAAGATGCTGCTAACTTTGATAAATATGCTGGAACAATAGAAACTTTTCAATTAATAATTTCAAGAAGGCAGACTAGAAAGTTAGCAACCTTAACAGGAGTATGCAAGAAATACCCTACTAGAGATGTAGTGTATCACGTAAGTAAAGATGTAAAAAAGAACTCTAAAAAATCTAAAGGGAAGGTGAAAAAACAATGGATGGAAATACTTGGCAATTGATTATGAAGAATTCGATGGAATCCTATATTAAATTTAAAAGGGAAAACCCTCACTTCTGGATTGAAGCACAACAACTTACTGGTAATGGTGAAGTAGCAGCCTTAGATTCAATTATTTTAAATTATATAGAAAAACATAAAGAAAAACCTGATTTAATGGGACATTTAAAAAGGCTTGCTGAAGGTCACATATTCAAGGACTACTGATTATTATGGTAACAAGAAAAAGATGTAAAGTTTGTAATCTGGATAACAGAGAAGAGATTGAAGTTCAACTGGAAACTATGGTTATTACCACAGATGAATTAGATAGACAGATGAATTGGTCTAGTGGTACTACTGCTAGACATCAAAGAAATCACATGGGTGAATATTTTGATGCATCTAATCCTCAATGTAATATTTGTACGCATGAGATTAGAGGATTAATAGAACAACAGTTGAAAGAAGGTGAGGTAACTCCTGCACTAGTTGCTCGAATTGCTGACTGTACAGAGGAACAAGTTAAGCGTCACATGAGAAAGCATCTACAACCTCTGGTTCAAAAAGCAGCAGCAAGTATTATAGCAGTTAAAGAAGTGGATGAAATTGAGTCTCTTACTAAGACCATAAATAGATTAGAAGAAAAAATAGATATTTTATTTGAACAAGATGAGATGCACCCTAAATATGTAGATAGTTTAACCAAGTTAGCAAAAGAGATTAGAGAGAGTTTAAGATACTTAATGGAGTTTAAAGGTAAACTGGTTCATAAAAGACAAGATACCATTATAGTAGCACAAATGCAAATAGTTCAGGAAGTACTAGCACAGAATCACCCACAAGTATGGTTAGACGTTAAATCAAAAATGGAGGAAAGAATGGCATGAGTTGGAAAAAGATATTAAAACAAAAACCTGACTATCCTGATTTGGATGGTGATGGTGATAAAGAAGAACCTATGGTTAATGCTTTAAAAACAATTGAAGAAGTTGAATCTACTAAAAAAAGCCCTGATAGAACACACTATACTGAAGACGGTAAAGTATGGACTGGTGCAACACATAAAATGCCTGGTGGTGATTTAATGACAGAAAATCCACATAATGATAAAAGTGTTAAGTTATACCATAAAGAGGAATTGCCTTGAGTTGGAAGAAACTTTTAAAGAATGATGCCGGTCTTGGAGATACTGTTGAGAGAGTAACTAAGGCTACCGGAATTAAAACGGTTGTTGATAAAGTGGCTAAAGCAACAGGTAGAGACTGTGGTTGTACTGCTAGAAAGGAATCAATGAATAGAAGGTTTAAGTATGATAATTAAAAAGGACTATTCAAGAACGTATGAACTTATACTTGCAGAGTTACAAGAAGATGGTTATATGAATATGGTTCAATATTTAGAAAAAAACCCACCTAGAAAGATGTCAGGCACTTTATTTAGTTCTGACTTATCTGATTCATTAATTGCAGCAAAACAATCCATTATGCCGATGTTAACTGAGTTAAAATTAGCAGACTTAGATTCAGTTAGACCACATAGTAATCTTAGGCAACTCTTAAATAAAAAGGATGAAGGGAAATGGTTTGGTACTCTCAAAGCAATGAGTATAACTGCGCCACAAAAACAAACTTTTGAAGAAGAGACAGAATACGAGGGGTTTAATGATGATGGTAATAAGTGTGAATGTAGTTTCGATGACTGTGACCAACACGCTTATTGGAAAAACCAACAGACTGGCAGTCAACTTTGTGATGAACACTTTGATATGGCAGTTGAGGAATTTGGTGGGTCACATGGATACATGGCTTGGGATTGTGAGAAAGATGAATATTACACATATAGGGAGGATTTATAATGACTAAATGGTGGAACAACGTAGTGAGGAAAGCACCCCCTCCCTACTATAGAAGTGAAAACAAATACGACCATCTTCAAATTTCTGATGTACCTGGGTTAACGGAACTATTTGCTTCGGGTAAGTTTCCTTTACATGATAAGTTATCAGCCTTTAAAAATACAACTATTAGTGCACATAAAGTAAAAAATAATATCTATAATCCTAAGATAAGTAATAGAATGAACGCTCAGATGTTAGTAGGGATATATAATTTTATAGAGAAGAAACCTAAATATGCTTGGCAAACTGGTTCACTGAGAAACCCTAGTAATCCAAATGTTCAAACTCCAGATACTAGAGCAATAGGATTAGCAAGAGGAGATAGGTCGTTTACATTAGCAGAAGATGAAATTGGGATTACTGTTATTTTTGAATTAGGTAAAAAGTTTATCATTAATATCTATTATGGTGAAGAATCTGAGTTTGATATGTATATTAATAGAGTACAAACCGGCGGAACTGGAGACCAAGACTATGATTTAAATAATGGAGAAGTAGCAGCATTGTTAATACTTGCACAGATTGTACCTGAAAGGGGAGCATATAAAGAAAGACAACGTGTGTTTATGGAGTTTGGTGTTGGCCCATTAGGTAGAGGTACAGAAAGCAAATATATTAAAACGTTAGTAAGTAGAGGTTTTGTTGACTTACATGAAAACCATAGGAGTAAGAGCAGGAGAGGTTATCCTATTGTTACTGCTAAAGGTAAGGCTGCATCCAATAGATTTGAAATGACACACAATAAATTCTATAGTGACTTCAAAGCAGAGGTTAAACGAGACCGAGATGGTGAATTTACTATGTTTGAAAACAGTAACCCCCTTGGTGATTCTTACCAGTGAGGGAATTGAATGTCTTGGGTAAACATACTAAAAGCACTACCAAAACCAGATGCAATATCTGGTATGCTCTTGACTGAAGCAGGGCTAAAGTTATTGATAAGCCAAGCAGAGGGCACAGATAAGAAAAACATTGTTGGTGTTAGAAACAAAGCACAATCATTATCCGAAGGTAAAGATATGCCTGAAGGGTTAGATGGTGAAGCAATACAATCTAACGCAGAAAAGTTAGTCACTAAATTAAATGAGATAATAGCAGATAGTAATTCTAAAGCCCAAACACCGTTAGAAGATAAACTAGATACTATCATTAAGAATAAAGATAAAAAAGGTTTAATCGAATTAGTAGGTACTAGCAGCAAAAGGAAAATACCTAATAAAACTAGAGATAGAAAAACAAGTTTACTGAAAAAAAACAGAAGTGCTATACTAGAGTTTGTAGATATAGAAGACACAGATATATTCTTTTTTGAAACCTCAAAATTTTCTTTAGTTGCCAATAAACCTGCTTCCGATGAAAACTGGGATAATAAAGTGGCTAGTATACGAAGTCAATTATCTTCAACTAATATAAAAATTGACTTAGTAAAAAACATGATTACCTTAAAATTTGAAAATAAAACTGATGTTCCTACTATGAAATTAGCATTAACTGCTGCACAGATGACAGATAAACCAGAAAATAAAGATGATTTAATTATATTTAAAAAGACTGGTAATTATACTAGGTCTCCTTTGTTAGAGATATTTGACATAGGAAACTCTAGTCTACAAGTTAAAAATAAAGTTAAGAGTGCAGAAGGTAAAGAATATGTTAACACAGTTAGTAGTGCGGCACATGCATTAGGGTATTTAGAAATGATGACAACTCCTGGCATTAAGAAAGTATTAGATTTTATGCCTATACCAACTTTAAAGTCTAAAAAAGCAACAAGAAACGTTAAACTACAACTGTTAGGAGAAAAGCCTAGATTATCTAGTTCTCTAAGAACATTATTTAGCACTTCTAATTTTGACTTAAAGTCATTAATGGAACAAGGGACTGTAGAAACAGAGATACGTTATAATAGCCCTAAACTTAGAGAGATATTAGAAGCAGATGATGATAGAGAAATAGGTGGGGTTACATCTGATGACCTTACTGAATTGAGAAACTTATTTACTAAAACCAGAAATAGAATACCTGTATTCCTTAGTAGACTTAGGGGTAAGAATATGTCTACTTTCAAGAAAATAAATAATGAGTTGATACAAAGTAGACCTAATTTATTTGATACTGAAGAGATGGAGATGTTGAAGGAACTGGCAGGAATGAACCCAATGGCTGTAAAAACTAAATTAACATCTCACTATAATAAAGATGTAGATTTGAGACTAGCAAGACTATTATCTAAGGTATTAAAAGATAGTACTCCTTTCAAAGAAATAGAAGGTGGGTTTAAGTTTGTAACTCCACAAGGTATGGATTACAATGATATGAGAGATTTAGTACATGGTCTTAAATTAATTAGACAGTCAGATGAACTCAGTGGTGAAAATTCTAAGTTTAATGAATCATTAGAAGATACATTAAAAAATTATAGTAAAGGATTTGTGGTGGCAGCAAGTGGCTCACCAAAACCTGCTGAGATGATTCATTTCTTATATGTATTAGATTTCTATTATGGAAGGACTTCATTTAAGTCAGTGGCTAATAAGTTTAAGCAAGGAGAAGGGGAAACTAAAGAGTTAGTTGAGTCGGCTAAAGCAAATTATTCTACTATCATCAATAGTTTTGTTGATAGCGTAAAGACTAAAGTAGATGATATACTAGAGAATAAAGAACAATACCAAGGCTCTGTTACTATTAACAATAATACTAAAGCATATTTATTATTTGATAAGTTAGAAGAAAAAGGGTTAATAAGTTCAAATAGGGGTAACTAAAATGGCAAATAAACCACCAACTAAGAAGTTAGTTAATGAGTATATTAACTTAGAATGGCCAGATTTTGAATCAAAAAACTCAGGTAAGGACTTAGATTTATTGTTAACTCAACTTACCAGTGCTGAATTTGATGAAGCGCATATATCAATTAGGCATAGTGCAGCCATGAATGAGACTCAGGATAAGTCTAAAATTGCTGGTGTAATCAAAGAAGATTTGATACAGAGAGGGTTTAATGAGGAGTATATTACTGCTTATTTACAGGAAGTTAATAAGTTAAAACCGGAAGACGTTGTGCTTAGAGGAATTAAAAATGATATTTTACCTCAGTTTAAATATAGAGAAAATAGATTAACTCTGTCAGATTTACGTGGTGAACTGTCATTACAAGATATAACTACTACTGGTCTTGATAGTAAAAATAAAGAAGCAATAGAGGCACAAATTAAACTTTACATTAATCAAGTTCCTGCATATGAAAAAGGACTTATGGTGCTGTTGGATGAATTAGATGAACTAAAGACTGAGCAAGAATATACTCCACTTAGTAGAGCAGTTAGTTCGGTTACTAGAATAAGCCCATCTAATAAAGCAGACAGAGAAGAAATTTATGTATTCTATGAAGCAAGATATAAAATGTTTGCAGAACTTAAAAATGTAATTAATGAAGTGCTGACTTTATGGGATGGAGTAGAAGAAGTTCTGGAAGACGCCACAGATAAAGATGGTAATGCAACACGACAAGGGACAGGTAAGTATATGTCTACAGAAACCTCTTTAGGTAGTGATAATGAAGTTATAGAAGAGTTAGATAATGAACTAAAACGCCTACACAAAATACATGATAAGATGTCAGACGATATGAATTACATATTAAAAACAGGATTAATGCCTTACTCTGTAATTACGAATAGGGATAGAAGTGTTAGTGCAAATATAGAGGCTGGTCTACTAAATACATTATCTAAATTATTAGGTAAAAGAGCAGTAGAGATACTTGATGATGATGTAGAAGAAGACTTCTACGAGATTGATGAAGGTACATATCAAGGAAAAATAGGTGATAAAGCACCAGAAGGAAAACCTCAACCTATGGCTGAAACTGAATTCAGAGGTAAAACCGAAGGTGATGAAGAACTAGATGCACTATTAGATGAATTAGAGGATGTTAACATCGTACAAAATGTAGACCCTCTTTTTATTATAGCATCAGAAGAAGGAATAATCAAGAGTAAATATAGTATTAGTTCATGGAATAAAACTAAAGATGAATTAACTGCTAGATTAAAAGATGCTAGAAAGTCTAATCCAGGTGCAGTTTCTGTATATCGTGCTGCATTAGCAGAACATGAGGCATTTCAAGAACAAGCATTTGATGAAGAAGATAGTCGTGATACTTTTTACTTACCTATTAGTGAGACATGTGTTAGAGCATTGACTAAAGTTAATAGAAATTTTAAAGTAGATTTAGATAAAGTAATAGATTTTCATATGGAATTAATTGGAATAATATTAGATTTGTTAGAAGACCCTTTAGAAAAATCTACTATACCAAATCATGTAACTATGTCTGATATGGCCCCAGGTAAAGAATCAGCAGGTAAGGAAAGGTTACCGTCTAATGAACAACAAAGAAACAGAATGAAAGAACAGTTTAATTTATTTGAAAGACTAAAGGTTGGTAAGAAGGGTAAGAAAAGAGAGAAAGTAACATTTGGTAAATTTACAGAAAGTCTAGTTGAACTATTTAGCATAGCAGATAAATACTATGGAGACCCAATTAGAGAACTAATGATACCATACAAAAGTACACCTAAATACTTAGATATGGATACGCTAAGTCCATTGATTAATCATGGCCCTGAAAATGTAGGACAATTGACACTATCATTGTACAGAGATTTTTATCATTCATCAATCACACCTAGAGATTTAACCAAATTAACTGACTATTTAATTTCTGATAATCAGGCTCGTAAAAGACCTAGTGATATGGAAAAAAGAGCCAATGGAGTGTTAGATGTGTTAGAGAAGTTAGTACCTAATAATCAAGATAATGATATTCATTGGTTTGCTAATGAGTTTAAAAAACACGCAGCAAGAGATAGCAGTTACGATATTAGTGGAATAACGCTACAAAATAGAAAAATAGAAAGTTTAGTTTTTGATAGAAGCCAACATAAAACTTCTTATCATCCATTATTATGGATGATATATAAATTTAAATACCAATTTCAGAAGAATGCTTATATTACAAAACAGTATCAGCGGTTTGAGGACGCATATAAAAGCCAGTCAGATATGAAACTAGCATCAGTAGCACAAACTAAGATATTAGAAGCACATGATGAAATTAGAAAAATGATAGGTAAACCAATATATTATAATACATGTCAATTAGATAGTTTTACTCATATAAATGATACAATAGATTTAATGAAAGAAGAATATAAGGTGGAGTTAACAGGTTCAGATATATCAGGGATAGTACATGAATTTGATAGTATGGAAACAATAGCAAAAAGATATGGAGTGAATACAAATGTCGTATATCATGTTAAAGCAATGTATAGGTGAGTAAATGTTAAAGACAGACAAGAGATATGAAGAACTGGCAATTAAAGTTGCTACCCATATGGCTAGTGCTTATACAATGCAGAATGTAGATGCAGAGGAAGATAATTTACTTTTGATGGCTAGATTGATGTATATGACTATGGAGAGTCCAACGTCTGCTGAGTTAGTTAATGCTCTTACTGAAGTTACAGATGAAGGACTTAGTGAAATACCAGAAAGGATTGCTAGTGATAGCGATTTTATGGAAGTACTTGTGGATGAACTAGGATTGGCTATATCTGATATAGATTTTGAAAAGGCACTTTCTTACACAAGAAAAGAAACTACAAAAAACATTCGTAGTGCAGTCATAGAATTATATAGAAACGTGTGAGCAAAACATGACGATGAATAGATGGGAGGCATTACTTAATAGAAATAAACATGTGCCGATTAACAATGAGTTAGTTGGTGAACCATGTGATTATTGTTGGAGACCTTCACATATAGAATGTCAAAAATGTTTAAAGAGATTATGTGGAGTTCATTTAAGTAAAGAGTGTAGTACCAGAAAAGATATTAGGAGGAGAAAATTATGAAATGGTTTGACTTATTAAAAACAGGTGAAATATCAGTAGAAAAAATATTAACTATGAAACCATCTTTAGATGTAGTTATGGAAAATATTGACATGTATGCTGATAGAGCCACTAAAGGAGGAAACCCTGATATTTATACAAACCGAATTAAAGAGATTGCAGAATCAAAGGGGTATTTAAATGTGGGATGATGTTTTAAAACGAGACCCTTGTACTTTAGAAGCAAAAGAATTACTATACCAAGTGCTAGAAAAGATGGGTGCTAATGCCGATTTATTAAGTAGTTTAAATACCGGTGACGATGAAGACTTAAGAGATATGATGGAAGAGTTCTCAAGAACATCTCCACAAAAAGAAGTATTTAAAAAAATGTTAAGGAACTGGGATATGTGTATAGTCGATGCACGAAGAAACCCCGCTACTCCAATGGCAGAGATGAATACTAATGATATGTATAAGATTTTGAAAAGAGGTATGAAACTAAACCATCCTAAGTTACATGATGCTGTAGATTTAACGGTTGAGTCTACTAGGGAAGGCGACAGGGTGTATGCATCTATGGACTTTTATCTAAAAATACAAAAGAAGTATCTTGAATTATTAATTAAAGATGCAGACAAAACACAACTATCGTCATTTAATATACATGCTAAACATAAGGCAACTCCTGAAAGGATTAAAGCAGTAGTAGGTAGGCATCTTGCTAGGAAGGGATACCGTAAATCAACAGCAACACAGGGGTATACTAACTACTGGAGTAAGGTATGAACCGTATAGAAAGATTATTTTGGGCAATATCTAATAAATTATTAGTATGGTTAGCATATCCACGAAGAGGTCGAGAGTAATGTGGTTTGAAATAATTAAAGAAGGTCAATGTACAAGAGCAACTAAAAAAACATCTTCTACTAGTAAGGGTAAGAAATGGATGAAATGCGTACCTAATGGTAAAGGTGGATTCAAAAGAGTACATTGGGGCCAAAGAGGAGTTACTGTTTCAGGCAAAAGAAAAGGTAAGAGAAGAAAATCCTTTAGAGCAAGGCATAATTGTTCTACCTGCAAAAGAAGTGATTATTCTCCTAGATGTATGGCGTGTCGTGATTGGTGATATAGTGGATATAGCAGAGTTAGATTTCAGTCATAGAATGGACATGGAGTTATCTAAGCATTCATTTCCTTATTTCTTTAAGAATGTTTTAGGGATGATGTATCCTAAGTATATGGAAGAATGGTTAGAATCAATGGAAACCACTGATAGAACAGTTATCATATGTTCAAGAGACCACGGTAAGTCTGTATTTATGCATAGTTGGGTCGTATGGAATTTAGTATTTCAAGAGCCACCATTTCAAATGCTCTATATTTCTTCTAACCAGAAACAAACAATGGTTCACATGAGAGAGATTGATAGATATTTTAATATACCACAATTAAAACATCTGAGGCCTAGTAGAGGATGGGCTATTGGTAATATTTCATTAACTAACGGTAATTCTATATTAGAAAGGTCAGTAGGTTCTCAGATTAGAGGACTTCACCCTCAAGAAATTATTATTGATGACCCTTTGAAAGAGTTTAGTATTTCAGGTATCACTAGAGTCACCGACTGGTTCTTTGGTGATATGATACCCACATTACATCATACTGCTAAATTAAGAATGATTGGTACACCATTTACTTATACCGACATATTTTCCCAATTAGAAGAAAACCCTGCATACTTTGTTAGAAAGTATCCCTGTTTTAATTCCCTTGAAGAACCACTATGGCCAGAAAGGTGGGACTATGACGCACTAATGCAACGAAGGGCAGAAATAGGCTCATTAAAGTTCACTAGAGAGTACCTATGCATACCTGTCTCAACTGGTACTGCACTATTTGGTATGGAACATTTAGAGAATGCTAAAAATAAAGAGTATGTATTAAAATTAGGACAAAGAAGAGATAAAGGATATAGATATTGTGTAGGAGTAGACCCTGCGATATCGACAGATGGAGATTACAACGTCATTATGGTATTGGAGTTAGATGATGAAGGTAACAAGACTGTGGTTCATGTAGATAGAGCCAAAAATGTAAGTTTTAGAGAGAATATAGATAAATTAAGGCTCATAGGTCAGGTATTTAAGCCAGATAACATACTATATGAGACAAATACCTTTGCTAAAGCATTTACACAAGAGTTAAGGGCAGTATCAGACCTTAATGTAAGAGACTTTGATACAACTAGAAAGAAAAAACAAGAAATAATCTTAAATCTACAAATGAACTTTGAAAATAAGAAAATTAACCTTCCTTATGGTGATAATAACAGTAGAGCAGTAACAAATATGTTAATTGAAGAATTATCTATGTTTTCAATTACTGATAGCGGAAGGTTTGAAGGCGTAGGCGCACACGATGACTTAGTAATGGCATTAGCCTTGGCTAATAGTGCAGCGCAAACATCTACAGACTCATTTATAT
>ENA-OSIY01000782-OSIY01000782.1-marine-metagenome-genome-assembly--contig:-NODE-782-length-17415-cov-5.000519_pt1 | contig 17415 bp, 16 predicted proteins | sample MGYA00237884_ERZ534233 | MGnify/ENA primary metagenome ERZ534233 (study PRJEB26412, sample SAMN06343840) | marine metagenome | isolation source: estuarine water | place: USA: Columbia River Estuary... | reverse complement strand
ATTCGTCGGCAGCGTCAGATGTGTATAAGAGACAGAATTAACTTTATTTCCTCACCATTAAAAAATATTTTTCCTTCTTGAGGTTTGTAAATTCCATTAATGCAGTTTAGCATCGAACTTTTACCAGCTCCGTTAGGACCAATAATTGCCCTTATCTCGTGTTGTAAAACATTAAAGGAAATATTCGTGATAGCTTTTACACCACCAAAAGTTAATGATATGTTTTTTACTTCTAAGATTGCTTTTCCTATTTTAAATTTTCTATTGTCTACCATATTTTTTTAGTGAGGTTTCTTTTCAGCGTCATCTTTTTTTCTTTGACTATCTCTTATTGCGTCTTTAAAATTTAATCTTTTTCCTTTGGAAATACCTAAATATAATTCTTTTACTTTTTCATTGTTCAATAAATCTTTTGCAGATCCCTCCAACATTACATTTCCTGTTTCAATAATATATCCGTAGTCAGCATTCCTCAGCGCGACATTGGTATTTTGTTCTGCTAGCAGAATACTTACGCCTTCTTTTTCATTTAACTCCTTAACTATATGAAATATCTCAGCAACTAACTGGGGCGCTAAACCCATTGAAGGCTCGTCTAATAAAAGCATTTTTGGTTTTGCCATCATTGCTCGTGCTACAGCAATCATTTGCTGTTCACCGCCCGAAGTAAAACCTGCTTGGCTTTTTCTTCTCTCTTTTAATCTTTTAAAATAGCCATAAATTTTTTCAACTTCTGCATTTAAATCTCCTCTGGATAATTTTCGTGAATAAGCCCCTGAGATAATATTTTCCTCAACTGTTAAATGTCCGAAACATCTTCTACCCTCTAAAACTTGTACCATCCCAAGACCGACCATCTCTGATGGATTTTGTTTTTTTATTTCGGTGCCATCATATTTAATTGTACCCTTAGTAACCTCCCCTTTTTCAGAGGCAAGCATGGTAGATATTGATTTAAGTGTGGTACTTTTACCAGCACCATTTGCACCAAGTAAGGCAACTATTTTGCCTTTTGGAATAGTTAAAGATACGTCATGTAATGCTAAAATGACTTTGTTGTAAGCGACCTCAATATTTTTAACTTCTAAGATATTTTCAGAACCTATCCCCATTTAATTCCCTTTAATTTTCTAGGGCAACTTAATTAATAAAAAGGGGAGTGTACACATTAATTTTTATGCACACTCCCCCTAAATTATATAAATTAATCTAAAAAAAACTAACTACATTTTTTAGGAGTAATTTTATTTTCCTCCGCATACTTGGCAGCTGATTCTACGATTTGAGTTCTTATAGCAGCTGGATCATTAGGTCCTGTCCAATCCTTAACTTTTTTAAAGGCTTGGGCTTTACCATCCCATTGCATCAAAGCAAATTTACCAGCACCTTCATGCTGTGAACAAGAAAGAGCAAATGAAGCTAACATTCCTTCAATGCCAATTTCTTTCATTCTAGCATCGGTCATTTTTATAGCTTCGTATCCAGCTCTAAACTCTTCGCTAGTAACAGCTTTTCCAACTTTATTGTGCATTTTTTGAGCATTTCTTAATGCTTCAACCCACAAAATAGAAGCGCCTAAGCCTCTGTTGTAATAAGCGGTACCAACTCGATTTGGATCAGCCATATTTCCTTTTCCAGCTTTGTAAACTTTTTCCTGAATATTCTTAATTAAAGGATAATTTTTTCCAGGAAGCGCATTTGAAACAACGTAAGTTCCGTTAGAAGAATCTCCAGCAGGAATCATATCCTCTTCAGCTCCACCGAAAGTAACGTACATCATTTTTGTTCTTGGAAAATTAATTCTAGCAGCATTTGTCATAGCTGTTGAATTCATTCCAGAACCTGCACCCCAAAAAGTCACCCAATCAGGTTTTTCTTGTCTGATTTGTAGCCACTGAGATTGTTGTTCTAATCCTGGAGGAGCAATAGCAATTTCTACTAATGTAAATCCCCATTCTTTAGCAAGTCTTCTCATTGTTGGAAGTGGTTCACGTCCAAATGCAGTGTCGATGTGCATGTGAACTATTTTTTTTCCCTTTAATTTTTCAGGGCCACCACCTTCAAGTTCAGCCATCCATCTTAGCTTAACTGCAATTTGTGACCAGTAGCTACTTGCGGCATTAAACACCCACGGCCAAACTGTACCGTCAGCAGCATCTGTTCTTCCATAACCGTACTGAGCTAGAACAACTTTGTCCTCTGCCATTCGATTAATAACTGCGTAAGCACCAGGAGTTCCTAGTGTGTCAAATACTACCATCTTCTGACCGTCTTTTGTCATAAGTCTTTGATAGCACTCTACAGTTTTTGCTGCGTTATATTCTGTTTCGCACTCTTGCCATGTCAACATAACTCCGTTTACACCACCAGTGGCATTAACATAATTCATGTAATCAATTTGTGCACCGTAATATCCAGTGCCCATCGCTGAATATGGACCTACTCGACTGCTTGGTATTGGAAAATATTGCGTCTCTTTTGTTTGTGCAAATAAATTTCCTGGCAACACTATTGTTGTAAAGAAAATTGCTGCACTTAGCGCAGAAGCAATCTTCTTAAGGTATTTATTAATCATTAATTAGTCCCCCTTTAATTTTTATAAGCTAAAATTATACTTGCAAAAAAAGTATCCTACAAACAATAAATAGAAGTGGAAGTTTCATAAAACATCAAAAATAAGTAAAAATTTTACAACTTAAAAGAGAACTTTTTTTAATTAAAGTAATTACAAAATTATAATGATAATTTTAAAAGTCATGCTTAATTTAATAAAAAAAAATTTTAAACAGGCTTTATTTGCATTTATATTTTCTGGAATTACCATAGGATCTCTTTCATTTTTAAGCTTAAATACTCAGTATGGTTTGTTTGTTGTTGGATCTTTTGGCGCAACAATGGTGCTAGTTTTTGGATATCCTGAAAGTCCTTTTTCTCAACCAAAAAACATATTTTTCGGCCATTTTAGTACATCATTGGTTGGTATTTTAATTTTACAATTTTTACCGATCGATCAATATTTACAAATTGCAATTGCGGTAGGTCTTGCAATATTCGTAATGATATTACTTGGTGTGACTCACCCTCCAGCAGGAGGAAATCCAATTCTTATAATTCTTGGTACTTCTTCTTACCCTTTTCTTTTAAATCCAATTATTTTTGGATCCGTTATAATTATAATATATGCAGTTATTCTAAATCGAGTAATTTTAAAAAAAAACTATCCTAATAGTTGGAATAGTTCGATTTAACTCATAAAATATTGAGAAATTGAAAATTCAATTATTTGCTGTGCACTTTTATTATTTTGTGCTTTAATTCTCTGAAATTAAAATACAAAGGGAGTAAATAATGAAAATTTTGTGTGTACTATATGACAACCCAAAAAAAGGGATGCCAAAGAAATATCCTCTTAGTAAATTACCAGTAATTAAAAAATATCCTGATGGACAAACTTTGCCTACTCCTAAAGGAAGAGATTTTAAACCCGGAACATTACTTGGTTGCGTGTCAGGAGAATTAGGTCTTAGAAAATTTTTGCAAAAAAATGGTCATAAGTTAGTTGTTACGTCAGATAAAGATGGAAAAGGATGTCGTGCTGATAAAGAATTAAAAGATGCTGACATTGTTATATCACAACCGTTCTGGCCTTATTACTTAACAAGAGAAAAGATGGAGTCTGCTCCAAATTTAAAATATGCAATTACTGCAGGGATTGGTTCTGATCACGTAGATCTACAAGCTGCCATGGATCATAATATTGATGTTTATGAAGTTACTTATTGTAATTCAAGATCAGTTGCAGAGCACATTGTAATGATGATTATTTCTCTAGTTAGAGATTATCATAACCAACATGCTATCGTTAATAGAGGTGGCTGGAATATTGCAGACGCAGTTCATAGATCTTATGATGTTGAAGGAATGCATATTGGAACAGTTGCTGCTGGTCGAATTGGTTTAGATGCGCTTAGAAAAATGAAACCTTTCGGAGTTCATTTACACTATTTTGACAAACATCGATTACCTAAATCTGTTGAAAAAGAATTAAATCTAAAATTCCACAGTTCTGTTGAATCTTTAGTTAAAGTTTGCGACGTAGTAACAATCAACTGCCCTTTACATCCGGAAACAGAAAATCTTTTTGATAAAAAAATGATTAGCAAGATGAAAAAAGGTGCTTACATCGTTAATACTGCGCGAGGTAAAATATGTAACAAACAAGCTATTGCAGCGGCATTAAAATCTGGTCAATTAAGTGGATATGCGGGAGACGTTTGGTTCCCACAACCAGCACCAAATGACCACATTTGGAGAAAGATGCCTCATCACGGTATGACGCCACACACCTCTGGAACATCTTTGTCTGCTCAAACGCGTTATGCGGATGGAGTAAGAGAAATTCTAGAATGCATCTTCTCAAGAAAACAAGTTAGAAAAGAATATACCATTGTTAGAAATGGTGAACTTGCAGGTACTGGCAAACATTCTTATACTAAGGGGAATGCTACGGGCGGATCTAAAGAAGCTGCTAGATATAAAAGTAGATAATTTCAATTTGAATTATAAGGGTTTTGGAACTAATTAGCTTCCAAACCCTTATAAATTTTATAACTCAAAAAATTTTAATAAAAATAAGGCTTAATTTTTATAGGCCTACACTCACAATTTTGTTAGTTTAGCTTCTAGAAATATTTATCACGGTCTTGTAGTGAAATGGATATCATCCTAGTCTTCGAAACTAGAGTTCTAGGTTCAAGTCCTAGCAAGACCACCAAAATTGTTAATCATGTCTATTAACGAATACAAATTTGAAATAACAGAAGAGAAAAACAATACACGCTTAGATTCTGCTCTTGCTATTTTAATTCCAGAAATTAGTAGAACAAGAATTAAAAATATTATTAACGAAGGCTTTGTTAAAATTAATAAAATTCAAATAACTCAAGCTTCAATCAAAATAAGATCGTCTGATATTGTAGAAGTTTCAATACCTGAGCCTAAGGAAGTTAATATTGCCGCAAAAGATATTAAACTGGATATTCGTTATGAAGACGCTGATTTATTAATTATTAATAAATCTCCTGAAATGGTTGTTCATCCTGGTGCTGGAAACTTTGACAACACTTTAGTAAATGCTCTTATGTTTCATTGTAAAAACAAACTTTCAACCATTGGTGGAGAATTAAGACCGGGCATAGTTCATAGAATCGATAAAGGAACCAGCGGTCTGTTAGTGGTTGCAAAAAACGATAATGCTCATATTTTTTTATCAAAACAGTTTGCAGAGCATACTATCAAAAGAGTTTATGAAGTCCTTGTTTATGGAAGAATGAAACCAAGCTCTGGACAAATTTCTTCTATGATTGGCAGAAGTAAATTTAATAGAAAAAAAATGAGCATCAATACATCTAGAGGAAAAGATGCTGTTACAAATTACAAAACTATAGAATTTTTTACAGGTAAAAAAATTGCTGATATGAGCTTTCTTGAATGCAGACTTGAGACAGGAAGAACTCACCAAATCCGAGTTCATCTTTCATCTCACGGCAATCCTATTATTGGTGATCAAATTTATGGAAAACAAAATAAATTTATTAGAGATATTGATCCTGAATTTAGAGAACTATTAGAAGGATTTAAAAGACAAGCTTTGCATGCAAAATCTATTGGATTTATTCATCCAACTACAAAGAAAGAAATAGAATTTGAATGCGAAAAACCAAAAGATTTTGAAAATCTACTAAAAACAATAAAAAAACTTAAGTTTTAATATCTTGTTATAATAGTTATAATACCCACATAAATACTATGGAAAAAATTGAAAAAAATTCTAATCTTCCGACACTTACACCTGAGGGAAGTTTAAATTCTTATTTATTAAAAATTAGAAAATTCCCGATGTTAGAGCCTGCGCAAGAATATACTCTTGCAAAAAATTGGCGCGAAAAAGGAGATAGGGAGTCTGCTCACACTTTGGTTACAAGCCATTTAAGATTAGTTGCAAAAATTGCGATGGGATACAGAGGTTACGGCTTACCTGTTGGAGAATTAATATCTGAGGGAAACATTGGTTTAATGCAAGCAGTTAAAAAATTTGACCCTGAAAGAGGATTTAGACTTGCAACATATGCGATGTGGTGGATTAAAGCTTCTATCCAAGAATACATTTTAAGATCATGGAGTTTGGTTAAAATTGGAACAACTGCTGCACAAAAAAAATTATTTTTTAATCTTAGAAAATTAAAAAACCAAATTTTTGCTATTGAAAGTGGTGATATGACCGATGCTCACGTTAAAGAGATAGCAAGTCGACTAGATGTGAATGAAGATGAAGTTATTTCAATGAACAGACGAATGGCTGGACAAGAAAAATCATTGAATGCTAAAATTTCCGATGAAGAACAAAGCGGTCAGTGGCAGGATTGGATTGTCGATGAAAATGCTGATCAAGAACTATTAATTTCTCAACGCCAAGAATTAGATCAAAAACATGCATTATTACAAACAGCTTTAAAAATTTTAGATGAGAGAGAAAAAGAAATTTTATATGACAGAAAACTTATTGATGAGCCAAAAACTTTAGAAGAGCTTAGTCAAAAATTTAAAATTAGTAGAGAAAGAGTAAGGCAAATTGAAAATAGAGCTTTTGAAAAAGTTCAAAAAGCAATGTTAGAGAATATTAAAACAAAACCTTTCATTACGCATTAAAAGGGTCTTCAACAAAAATCGTGTCGTCTCTTTCAGGACTTGTTGAAATGCTTGCAATCTTAACACCTATAAAATCTTCAATAGCCGCAATATAGATTTTAGCTTTCTCAGGTAATTCCTTGTAATTTCTTATTCCTTTAGTTTCAGACTTCCATCCTTCATAAGTTTTGTAAATAGGCTCTACTGCAAATTGATCTTCTGATGCACTTGGAAAAAAATCAAATTCTTTACCTTTTAATTTGTAACCAACACAAAATTTAATTTCATCCAATGTATCAAGAACATCTAACTTAGTTAGTGCTATGCCAGTAATTCCTGAAATAGTAGCTGATTGCTTTACAAGAACTCCATCAAACCAACCGCATCTTCTTTTTCTGTTAGTGACAGTTCCAAACTCATGACCTCTTTGACCAATTAATTCACCAGTTGCATCTTTAAGCTCAGTTGGAAAAGGACCTTCCCCTACTCTCGTTGTATAAGCCTTGGTAATTCCAAGAACATAATCAATTGTTTTTGGACCACATCCTGTACCAACGGATGCTGTTCCAGCTACTGTATTTGATGAAGTGACATAAGGATAAGTTCCATGATCCACATCAAGTAATATTCCTTGTGCACCTTCAAATAATATTTTTTTATTTAACTTTTGATATTCAGCTATTTTTTTCCAAACTGGTTGAGAAAATTTTAATATCTGCGGTGCAATCTTTAATAATTCATTAATTAATTCATCTGATTTATATATCTTCTTTTTCAATCCTTTTCTTATTGCATTATGATGTTCTAAAATAACTTCTAATCTTTGCTCTAAATTTGTTTTTGAACACAAATCCATAACTCGGATAGAACGTCTACCAATCTTATCTTCATATGCAGGTCCTATTCCTCTTCTTGTGGTTCCAATTTTAGATTTTGCTGCATCTTCTCTGATCTCATCCATTTCCTTATGAAAAGGGAGAATTAAAGTCGCTGTATCAGAAATAATTAAATTATTTACATTAACATCAACTCCTTTTTTTTTAATCTCTTCAATTTCTTCTAACAATGCCCAAGGATCGATAACAACACCATTTCCAATAATTGAAATCTTGTCTCCTCTTACTATTCCTGATGGAAGTAATTTTAATTTAAAAACTTTTCCGTTAATAACTAATGTATGACCAGCATTATGTCCGCCTTGGAATCTAATAACGACATCGGCTTGCTCTGAAAGCCAGTCCACAATCTTCCCTTTGCCCTCATCGCCCCACTGAGAGCCTACAACTACAACGTTTGTCATAAGTAAATTTATTAGATCTCTATAAAGATTTAAATTATTTAATTTAATAAAGCCATATGATTAATCGGCCCATGTCCTCTTCCAAATTTTGGATTTAGTAAAATTGCTTTATGAACATATTGAATAGATCTTCTGCACGATTCGTTCATGCCGTAATTTTTGGAAATAAAAGAAGCAATTGCGCTAGATAAAGTACAGCCTGTACCATGCGTATTTTTAGTTTTAATTTTCTTATTTTTAAAAATTTTAATATTATTTTTTGAAATTAACACATCTTCAATAAAAGATTTATTAACGTGACCTCCTTTTATAAGAACAAACTTAGGTCCAAATTTTAGAATTTCTTTTCCAGCTTTAATTACATCTTCTAAGGTGTGAATCCTTTTTTTAATCAAAGTTTCAGCTTCAGGAATATTTGGTGTTACTAATAATGCATAAGGAAGCAATTTTTTTCTTAAATAATTAATAGAACTATTGCTGATTAATCTGTGACCTCCTTTAGCAACCATCACAGGATCTATTACAATATTTTTTAATTTATGTTTCTTAATAGCCTTTATAACTTCTTTGATGACGCCCACATTGTGCAGCATCCCAATTTTTACAGAATTTGGTTTAATATCCTGAACCGAAAATGAAATTTGATTAAAAATTTCTTTTGGCGGAACAGGAACAATTGATTTTACTCCTGTGGTATTTTGAGCGGTAATCGCAGTTATTGCTGTCATTGCATAAACACCAAGTGATGTTGCTGTTTTAATGTCTGCTTGAATACCAGCTCCACCGCTAGAATCTGAACCTGCAATAATTAATAATTTAGACTTTAGTTTCAATGTTAGGCGTAATTAAGTATTAGTTTTTTAACTTCACCCAAAGTATCTTTGATTAATTTCTTATCTGAGCTTTCAACCATTATTCTAACAAAATTTTCGGTTCCTGATTTTCTAACTAGCAATCTACCTTCTTGTTTTAAACTTTTATCAATCTGATCAATTCTTGCTTTCAGAGATTTATTTTCAACAATATTTTTATTCTTAACTTTAATATTTTCTAAAACTTGAGGAATTTTTTTAAATACTGAAAATACTTTACTTGCTTTACCATTATTTTTTAAAGAATTTAAAACTTCTAAAGCAACTAATAGTCCATCTCCTGTAGTTGCAAGGTTTCCAAGTATAATGTGTCCTGACTGTTCTCCTCCTAAATTATATTTTAAACTATTCATTTTTTCTTTAACATATCTATCTCCTACATCTGCTCTATGAAATTTAATATTATTGGTTTTAAAATAATTCTCTAATCCTAAATTAGTCATTAATGTACCGACCACTCCTCCTTTTAAAATCTTTTTCTTTTTCCAATTTTTTGCAATCATTGCAATAATTTGATCTCCATCAATAATTTCACCTTTTTCATCGCACATAATAACTCTATCTGCATCACCATCGAATGCTATACCAATATCTGCTTTATGAGTTTTTACTGATTGCTGAATAAGCTCTGGATGCGTTGATCCGCAATTTTTATTAATATTAAATCCATCTGGGTTGATTCCAATAGCCACAACTTCAGCTCCCAATTCTCTAAGTAAAGCTGGCGCCGATTTATAAGAAGCTCCATTTGCACAATCTAGGAATATTTTCATTCCTGATAAATTAAATGATTTTGGAAAAATATTTTTTAATATTTCTATATAATTTTCAGTTGCATCTTCTAACCTTTTGGCTCTGCCTAATAAGTTTGGTTTTACTAAATATTTTTCAACTTTATCGTCTATTAATTTTTCAATTTGTTTTTCAACTTTATCAGAAAGTTTCATACCATCAGGTCCAAAAAGTTTTAACCCGTTATCGGTATGCGGATTGTGTGACGCTGTTAACATAATTCCAAGATCCGCTTTCATAGATTTTGTTAACATTGCAAGTCCGTTAGTTGGCAATGGTCCTAATAACAAAACATCCATGCCCGCAGAAATAAGTCCTGAAACTAAAGCAGGCTCAAGCATGTAACCTGATAAACGAGTATCTTTTGCAATGATTGCTTTGTGACGTTGTTTGTTTTGATTAGAAAAATATGTTCCTGCAGCAAGACCAAATCTAAAAAACATTTCTCCAGTAATACTACCTTTATTAACTTCTCCTCTAATACCGTCAGTTCCAAAATACTTTTTCATTATTTATTTAAAAAATGAGAATAAACTTTAAGAGCTTCGCTCGTTTCTTGTATATCATGAACCCTGAATAGCTGAATACCCTGCAAATATGAATACAAAACAGAGGCTATTGTACCTCCCAATCTTTGTGGATTATCTTTTTCGCCCATAATTTTACCTATAAAACTTTTTCGCGAAGGACCGACCATTATCGGATAACCAAGGCCGTGAAATAATGAAATCTTAGAAATAATTTCTAAATTATGTTCTAAAGTTTTTCCAAAACCAATTCCCGGATCAATAATAATTTGCTCATCCTTAATTCCATTATCTTTTAAAAATTTAATTTTATTTTCAAAATAATCAAAAATATCTAGTAATACATTTTCGTAAGTTGGATTATTTTGCATATCTTCAGGTGTGCCTTGTGAATGATTTAAAATAATTGGTTTTCCTGAATCTTTTACAACTTGATATGATTGCTGATCAAAATCTAGTGCTGACACATCATTTAACATATCCACTCCTAAACTTATGCCGTGTTGCATTACTTTAGACTTTCTTGTGTCTAGTGAAATTAGTTGGTTTGAATATTTCTTTTTTATCAATTGAATTGTCTCAGATACTCTTGCAATTTCATCTTGCTCATTAACTGATTTTGCACCCGGTCTTGTCGATTCTCCACCAACATCAATGATATGAGCTCCAAAATCAATCATGCTCTTAACATGATCAATTGCTCTAAAAGTAGTATTGTATTTTCCGCCATCAGAAAAACTGTCTGGCGTAACATTTAATACTCCCATCAAAATGGGGTTTTTAAAATTTAAATTAAATATATTTTTTCTTTTTAAAGTTATTTTATTTAAATCGTTTTCGATTTCATTTCTAAAATCTAATCTTTCTAATTCTAGAACACTATATTCTTCAACTGTATGTCCGTCAGATTGTCTTTTTAAAATCTCTACTGATAAAAAACCAACATCATCTAATCCGCAAAGGCTTTTAGCGGTCCCTTCTTGAATAAAATAATTAGCTTTTTGACCAAAGACAATATTGGTTGGCCTTATATAAATACTCTTCATGAAAGAAAAGTTAGATTAACTTTGTGTATTAGGCTTTAAACCTATTGCTCCTAAAGCGCTACCTAGAATTTTTTTTGTAGTGCTAGCTTCTTCTTTTCCAGATAGACGTTTTGGATAAACATTTTCGAATACTATTTTTTTAATTTCTTCACCTGATAACGTTTCATAAGTTAATAAAGCTTTTGAAACTTTATGAAGTTCGTCAACTTTTTCTGCTAATATTTTTTTAGCCCTCGCGTAACCCGCTTCGACAATTTTTTTAACTTCAAAGTCGATTTTTTTAGCAGTTTCTTCTGACACATTCTGTGTTCTTGATACAGATCTTCCTAAAAATACTTCTTCTTCATTTTCTTGATAAGCAATAGGTCCTAACTGATCACTCATTCCATATCTGGTAACCATATTTTTAGCCATTTTTGTTACCATTTCGATGTCAGAGGATGCTCCAGAGGTTACATTGTCATAACCAAATATCATTTCCTCAGCAATTCTACCTCCCATAGCAACAGAGATATTACCAAACATTTTTTCTCTAGTTATAGATAATTGGTCTCTTTCTGGCAGTCTCATAACCATTCCTAAAGCCCTACCTCTTGGAATGATTGTTGCTTTATGAATTGGATCTGATGTTGGCTCATACAAAGCAACAACTGCATGTCCACCTTCATGGTAAGCAGTTAATGTTTTTTCTTCTTCAGTCATAACCATGGATTTTCTTTCTGCTCCCATCATGACTTTGTCTTTCGCCTCTTCAAGATCAGACATGGTAACAATTCTTTTATTTTTTCTTGCAGCAAGTAATGCAGATTCATTTACAATATTTGCAAGATCAGCTCCTGAAAAGCCCGGTGTACCTCTTGCGATAACTTTAGGATTTACATCTGGTCCTGTTGTAATTTTCTTAAGATGCACTTTGAGAATAGCTTCTCTTCCAATAATATCTGGATTAGATACGACAACTTGCCTATCAAAACGACCTGGTCTTAATAAAGCGGGATCTAAAACGTCTGGTCTGTTAGTTGCTGCAATTAAAATTACGCCCTCATTAGTTTCAAATCCATCCATCTCGACAAGTAACTGATTTAATGTTTGCTCTCTTTCATCGTTCCCCCCGCCTAAACCAGCTCCTCTACTTCTGCCGACAGCATCAATCTCATCTATAAATATAATACAAGGAGCGCTCTTCTTTCCTTGCTCAAACATATCTCTAACTCTAGATGCTCCAACTCCAACGAACATCTCAACAAAATCTGATCCTGAAATTGTAAAGAAAGGAACATTTGCCTCTCCTGCAATTGCTCTTGCTAATAAAGTTTTACCTGTTCCTGGAGGTCCAACAAGCAAAGCGCCTTTTGGAATTCTTCCTCCTAATTTTTGAAATTTTCTAGGATCTTTTAAAAAATGAACAATTTCTTCTAATTCTTCTTTTGCTTCTTCAACTCCAGCAACATCTTGGAATGTGACTCTGCCATGAGCTTCTGTAAGTAATTTTGCTTTTGATCTTCCAAATCCCATGGCTCCACCTTTGCCACCTTGCATCTGACGCATGAAAAATATCCATACTCCGATAAGCAGTAACATAGGAAACCATGATAATATTATTCCCCACAACGAAGGTCCCTTTTCTTCTCTAGGACCTGCAGTAATTGCAACTCCCTTTGCTGATAATTTTTCGACTAAATTTGGATAATTTGGAGAGTAAGTTTTGAAACCCTTACCGTCTCTAAAGTTTCCAGAAATTTCACTTCCTCTAATATCAACTGAAACAATGTTTCCTTTATCCACTTCTGTTAAAAAAGTAGAAAATGGCATTTCAGTTTTTCCAGCGATTGATCCTGGATTTTGGAAAAGATTATATAAGCCTAAAACGAGTAGAACGATTACGCCCCACATCATTAAATTGCGCAAATTCATAATTTAAAAGTAATCATTATTATAGATTAAACAAGTGCTATTCTCAAATAAATCTAAGATATCGCACCATAAAACTATCGTTTTTAATGTTGTATTTCTTATTCTTAAAATTAACAAAAGGAACAAATAACAAGTCCCCTTTATTATTCCAAAAAGATGGTAATGTTTTTTTTGCATGAGTTGGAATTTTATTTACAGATTTATTAACTTTATTTTTTTTTAAATATTCAATTCCATTGTTACCCAATTTTTTAACAATAAATTGTTGTTGATTATTAAAATTTTTATAAACTAAAAAACGATTATCCCAATTTATTCTTTGTTTTTTTTTATTTAAATTTTCAATAGCAACATTTCTGTCTTCTCTATAAAATGAAATTATATTTTTATTTTTCTCAATTAAACATCCACCCAAAGTTGAAGATTTAAAAGATTTTGCTGATAAATTTTTCATTAAACTTTTTAAACTATCTGATCGTGGCGGATAATATTCCCCTGAGACAAAATGAATTGCTTTGATAATAACTCTAAAGATTACTTCTTGTGCTTCATTATTAAAAATAGAAGACTTTAACGTCACATAGCCTTCTTTATAAAAGTTTAAATATTTTTTTTCAGACTTAAAAATATAAAAATCTAATGAATCTTTCGCAGTATTTAGATTTTCAATAGTTTTAATAATACGTTTAGGGTCAAATCCTTCTTTCTGTAACTTTGTCTGCATTTTTCTAATTCTAACTCTTAAAAATTTATCATTCTTATTTGAAGGATCTTCAATCCATGATGAATAGGATTTTTTTGTGACACTTAACAATTCTTCTTTATTTAAATTTAATAGAGGTCTTAAAAGATAAAAATTTTTATTGTATTCAAAAATATTTTGTAATGAAGTTAACCCTTTAATACCGCTGCCTCTAATTAATCTTATATAAAAATTTTCAATTAGGTCGTCTTGATGATGTGCAAGAATGAGAAATTTGATTTTTCTTTTTGCACAATATTTTTCGAATAAATCATATCGTAGATCTCTTGCTTTTTTTTGAATGTTAGAAGAAAATTTTTCACCCTGATAAGTTAAAATCTTAGCCTTGATTTTCTTCTGTGTTAAACTTTTATAAGTCTGCTTTGCTTCTTCAGCAGATTCCTTTCTTAGTTTATGATCAATAATTAAAGATACAAAATCATTACCATTTTCTAAGGAGTAAAGCTTTGCAAGTGTACTTAGAGCTAGGCTATCGCTACCTCCTGATACTGCAATTGCAAATCTTTCTTTGCCAATAAAAGATGAAATTTTTTCTCTAAAACGAAAATAAATATGATTTATTTTTTTATCTTCTAATAATTTAAGACTAACTACAGTTAAATCTTTTCTTTTCATAAGATGATTTTTGTAAGATTGAAGCATCAGTCTTAGGATAAGCTTTTTTTAAATTAATGATCATCTTACAACCTTGTTCAATTTCGCCAAGCTCCGCAAGTGTTACTCCTAATTTTAACAAATTTTCAGAAGCTTTTGGACTGTTAGGATATTTTTGGTAACCGTCTAGGAATGCTGCAGCTGCATCTTCATAAAGTTGTCTAATATAAAAAGTTTCTCCATACCAAAACTGTGCACTCCCTGCGAGTTCATGCTTTGAATGAGTATCTACAAATTCTTTAAAAGCAATTTCTGCTTTTTCAAAATCTCCGCTTTTCATAATATTCGTCGCATATTTATACTGTTCTGCGATTGAAACTTTTGGCAAAACTTTTGTTTTAGGCTTGTTAACTTTTTCTTTTAATTTAATATTTTCTGACTGGACTGGCTGTTCCTGAATAAGATTTTCTTCTTCTTTATTAACTTCTTCAGAATTTAAAATATTAGTTTCATTTTTTTTTACTATCGGGGCTTTTTCTAAAATCACTTCTTTAGGAGCGCTAACCTTTTCACTAATAGCTTTATTACTTTCTAATTGCTGAAATCTAAACTGACTATCGTTTGAAACTTTATTTAGTCGATCGGATAACTGTTGAAGTTTGTAGTTATTTTCTTCAAATTTTGATGTCATTTGCTGGATTTGTTTTTCTAACTCTGAAATTTTAGCTAACTGTCTAGTTAAAGCCTCATTCACAACAACATTGTCCGACGGAAGAGCTACATTCTTGCTATAAACAGCTTTTTCTAAAGTTTGAATATCTTTTTGAATTTTTTCTAATCTATCTAACAATTCATTCATCTTATCTTGTTGCGCGAAAGAAATATTTGCGAAAAATACGATAACCAAGATCTGTAGTAAGAATCTATTATTTAAAAACATATTCACTTATTTTATTTAATTTAAATGGCAAAAAAAAGACCCTAATGAATTTCTCATTAGGGTCTTTTATGAAGTTTTTAATATTAATTAGTTTTAACTGTTACTGTTCTTCGGTTTTGTGACCAAGCTAAAACATTTGATGCTGGATTAGCAGGTTTTTCTTTACCGTAACTAAGAACTTTAATTCTATTAGCAGCAACACCATTGCTGATTAAATAGTTTTTAGCAGCTGTTGCTCTTCTTTCGCCAAGGGCCAAGTTATATTCTCTTGTTCCTCTTTCATCTGCATGGCCTTCAAGGACTACATTTAAAGTCGGATTTGCTTTTAAATAAGTAGCTTGTTTTCCAAGAGTTGTTGTTGCAGCTGAAGTTAATTCTGATTTGTTAGTTGAAAAAAACACTCTATCTGGAACTCCATCCGCTAAGAATTTAACTGTTTCTGTTCCAGTGTAAGCGTCATCACCTTTTGTTGTTGTTGTTGTTGTTGCTTGTTGTGTTGCGCAAGCACCCAAAAATAAAGTCATTACTAGAGCTAGAGCAACTTTATTTAGATTTTTAAATAACATTATTATTCCTTTGTTTATAATTTTACTGAATAATCTTGATATTTTAATGTAATGAATAATGCAACTAATAAGTTAATTGCTTATTTTCCTGATAATAATCCTGACCAAGATGGGTCTGAAGCATCAGTTGGCGTTTGAATTAAACGTTCATTATAACCTGTCAAATCAATAGACCATAATTTTGCACCACCTCCTCTTCCGCTGCTATCAGAGGCCGTCTCTCTATAAAATACAAGAACTCTTCCATTGGGCGCCCAAGATGGTGCTTCTTGATAATAGTTTTCAGTCAATAATCGTTCACCAGAACCATCGGATCTCATAACTCCAATATAAAATTTATTCCTATATAATTTAGTAAAAGCTATTAAATCACCTCTTGGTGACCAAACTGGTGTTCCATAAAGTCCTTCACCAAAGGATATTCTTTTTACATTCGTGCCATCGCTTTTCATTGTGTAGATTTGTTGGAAGCCACTACGGTCAGAATTAAATGTAATGTAAGAACCGTCTGGAGAGTAAGAAGGCGAAGTATCTATTGAAGGATGATCTGTTAATTTCTCAACAACTCTTGTTTTAATATCCATTGTATAAATATCAGAGTTACCTTCCTGCGCAAAACTCATAATTATTTTTTTTCCATCAGGAGAAAAACGTGGGGCAAAAGTCATTCCTGGAAAATCTCCAACTAAATCTTGAATTCCTGTTTCAATGTTTAATAAATAAACTCTAGGTAAATTTTTAAAATAGGACATATAAGTTACCTGCTGACTTGTTGGGCTAAATCTAGGAGTTAAAACTAATTCATTGCCCAGTGTTAAATATTTTACTCCATAACCATCCTGATCCATTACCGCTAATCTTTTTTTTTTATCTACTTTTGGTCCAGTCTCAGACACATAAATTATTCTAGAATCAAAATAACCTTTCTCTCCTGTTAATCTTTCGTAAATTTTATCTGAGATCATATGAGATACTCTTCTCCAATTATCAGGCGTAGTATAAAAAGCTAAAGCTGATAATTCTGTTGCTGATACAACGTCCCATAATTTAAATTCAACTCTAAGTCTGCCTTCTTTTTCTAACGAAATTTTTCCAGTAACAAGTACTTGGGTTTTTATAAAAGCCCAATCTTCAAATCTTGGTTTGTTGTGAGCTGGTTCTGGTCTTTGAATAAACGATTTTTTCTCTAATGCAAAAAATAAACCTGATCTTGAAAGATTATTTTGTATAAGTTCAGGAATTTTACTCTCAAGTTTTAAATTTTTTATGTTATCAGCTAATTTTGAATCTAAATAAAAATCAGAAATTGCTGTTGGTAAAGGATCTAAATTTCCCCGTGTCTCTTATACACATCTCCGAGCCCACGAGACAGGCAGAAATCTCGTATGCCGTCTTCTGCTTGAAAAAAAAAAAA